>ERZ772954.1267-NODE-1267-length-20427-cov-4.917632_pt1 | contig 20427 bp, 27 predicted proteins | sample MGYA00580684_ERZ772954 | MGnify/ENA primary metagenome ERZ772954 (study PRJEB29015, sample SAMEA2737654) | human gut metagenome | biome: human gut; feature: human-associated habitat; material: faeces | place: China | collected 2012 ...
GCAACAAACAGCCGAACCGCACCGGAACACATTGGATCGTCTTCATTAAGGAGGATACGGAATGAGTAGGGCTGATACCACCGCAATGCTGTCCGAGCTGGTGGAGAAGCGTCTGAAGAATCAGACCGCTTTTTGGGCGAGCGAGGTCAACTTCGACCGCAATACCCCTGACGAGCGGCGAGTGGATTACGTGGGCTTCAAGCCATTGAACGTCAACGGCGAGCCGGTGCCCGCAAGCGTGGAGAAAGGCTGCTTCGGGTTCTACGAGGTGAAGTCATGCATGGCTGACTTCACGAGCGGCAACGGCCTGACGTTCTACGGCGACCAGAACTATCTGGTCTGCACGAAGGAACTGTGCGACGAGATCGTATGGCAGAAGATGGTGCCGGAGCGCGTGAACGCGATCCTTACCCCCGATTCGACCGGCTCGAAACTGATTCTCGGCCACGTGCAGTCATACAACGACCTGTCATACCGGAGGCGTCCGGCAAGCGAAATCCTCTGGGCAATGGTCAAAGCGAACGGAAAGAGGACAAATTGAGCATCGCGGATGATGAAGCTGAGAAGGTATATCCGACCCGCTACTGGAGTGGAACGCGTGTCAAGGAACAGTTTTCCTGCGACACGGACGATTTGCAGGAAGCGTACCTGCGTGGCCGCAACGCGCCACCGGCTGACGTTGAAGTGGAGGCCGTGGCGAAAAAACTGATGTGGTGGGACATGGCACCAGCCTGGGAAGATGTCATGCCAAGTGAGGACTGCTTCTGGACTCTGGCCGAGCCGGAGATGCGCGCCAATTACATCAGGGACGCTCGGGAAATGCTCGAAATCGCACGGAAGGCGGCAAACGAATGAGCAAGACGATCAAGTATGTGGAATGCGCTCACTGTTGCGAGGTTGTCGGCACATATTACGTGACCTGCCCCTACTGCGGATACAAGTTGGCCGCGCGCAAGCCGACAACTGGCATGGACCCGCTGTATGGCATGACCGACAGCGAATTCTACAAGCGATTCGGGAGCATGTGATGGAAGATGCTGGAATTCTTCCTTGGCCCCCACCAAGCTTGGCGGAACTCGAAAAAGCTTTGGATTCGATGGACCACGACGGAACCACAAGAGGAGATTAGGCGATGGCCAGACGAGGCTACGTGCAATTGGCGAACGGCTTCTATGACAACGACAAGATACGTGACCTCGTGCGCATGGGCCGCGCCGATTCCGTTGGCGTGTACTGCATGGCGCTCTCGTTGTGCGGGGACAGGCTCACGGACGGTTTCGTGCCACGTCGCGCCATGCTCTCCAACATCGGAGCGACACCGGAACAGGTGAGGGCGCTCGTGGACGAGGGAATGCTTGAAGAGGTCGAAGAAGGCTGGCTGATCCACGACTACACCGCGCACAATCGCACCAGAGAGCAGGTATTGCACGCCAGGAAGAAAAGCGCCGAGCGCGTGGCCAAGCATCGCAACGAATCGGATGTAACGGCGTTACATCGGAACTGTAACGCTGTTACATCGGGACAAACACCAGAACACCAGAACACCAGAACACCAAAGAAAGAGAAAGAAGAATATTCTTCTTCTTTCTCCAAAGAAATCGGCGTGAAGGATTTCGGCGATTCGCGGGAGTGCGGCGAAACGGACAGGACGCTGGCTGTGGAATATCCGAATCTCGATCTCGAATCCGCATGGCTCGCGTTCGCAGGGCGCCACCAAGACGAAACACGCGCCATCGGTGATTGGACGCGACTGTGGAAAGGCTGGTGCCAACGCCGCGCCAACATGAGCGGCATACCACCGTCGAAACGCCACGTGCACACATGGCAGTGCGAACACGTGCTGCAGGCGCTCGGACGCGACAAGGAAACCGCCACGCCAGACCAACGAGCCTGCCAGATGGCGAAACAACTCAACAAGGAGAAATCATGAGACATGACGAACCGGAAACCATGTGCAGCCTGGAATGGTTGAAACACGAACGCCGCAAGGCATGGCAGGAAGGATACGCTGCCGGTTGGAAAGACCAGGAATGCGATTTTCCGCCACACACCACAGAAAACCCATACAAGGAGATCGTCAAAATCGAAAAGGACGGTGAATGATGGACGGCTTGGACAAGGTCAAGAAAATTCTGATTGTCGCACTGGTGGTCCTGATGGGATTAAACATCTATGCGCACTGGCATCTAGCCACGCATCCCGATTACGGCATGACGACGGTCAAAACCGGCGACGTGACATGGGTCTGCCTGACCGACCATGGCACGACCATCGGATGCGACACAGTGGAGGAATACAAATGAAGAAAATACTCATGGACATGATCATCAAGTGGCATCAAGCCGGTTACGCGCTCGACGAGATCGCGCCACTCGTGCCGCAAGTGCCCAAAGCCGAAGTCGCAGCGATAATCCACCAGTACGACAAGGAGACCAGACTTTGACCGACTGCCAGCACTGCCACAAGCCAATGAAAACGACAGCAGACAATCTGCTCTGCCAAACTTGCCGTGAAACCTACTGGCAGCTGATCCGCCAGCTCGGACACGTCCAACTGCCCGCCCTGCGAAGCATCATGCTCCGCCAAGCACACATCGGCCCCACAGGCCACACGCCGAACAAAGGCAACGCGCCACTGCCCATCGACACCCACGCGCAAACCCTCATCAGCGAATCGGAAGCATGGCTCGCCGAACAAGCAGGAAAAATACGCGCCGCATACGCCGCATACGACTGGCGGAAAGCATGGTATGCCATCATCAGCAACCGGCACACCATCCTCAACATGAGCACAGCAGCAGACGACTACGCCACCCTGGAACACATCATCCGATGCAACGAACAAGCCCTCACACCAGAAGAGGCCATGGTCATCATCGGCACCTGCCCAAAATGCGGCCACCAAGCCACCAGCACGCCACAAGCCGAAACATGGACATGCCCAGACTGCAAATGGCAAGGCGGAGTCCAAGCCATCAAAGCCGAACGCGACAACAAACTCTGGCAACTCGAATACACCGGAAAACCAATCGAAGTCGCACGCTACCTCACCAAAATGGACATCCACTGCACCAGCAGCCAGATCCGCCAATGGCTCACCAGAGGCAAACTCCACGCCACGCCGACAAAACACAAAGGAGAGTACGTGTTCAACCTCGGAGAAATAACCGCCATGCTTGACTGTCACAATTAAAATGCTATACTGTCGTATGTTCGTAAAATGGTTCAGCCAGAAATGGTTGGACCATTATTCATATCCAGCTGCATTCGCTATAATCATCTCTGTCCGGCATGGAGCCTCGCGAAAACCCTTGGGGCCGATGCGAAAAGGACGCCGACATATGCGGCGACACCAGTCACACCGGTAGCCCATAAATGGCTGGGGCTGGTCTGGGGAACTTCGCGGGTGACGTACCCAGGACATGCCGGACACCACAGCCACGGAAGGCGGCAAGGCCACATGAGTCTCCGCAGATGCGCTTGGCACAACTGCCCACAACTCGTCAAACAAGGCACACGCTTCTGCGCCATCCACACACACGAATACGAGCGGCAGCGTGGCAGCTCAACAGCAAGAGGATACGACGCAGCACACCGCCACCTCCGCAGGGCATGGGAGGCACGACTGGCCACAGGCGAAACACACATCTGCGCCAAATGCGGACAGCCAGTCACGGCCGCGGACCAATGGGATCTCGGGCACACAGACAACAGACAAAGCTGGACAGGCCCGGAACATCGCAGCTGCAACAGGAAAGACGGACAGCACAAAGCAACCGCAAGCGCCGAACACTGGACACGACACCAAGCCAAGCCACAGCAGCAACCACAGTCGCAACCAACAGGCAAACCACAAACGCAAACACGACACGACACAAACGAATCAAACGCAAGCGGACAAGCCAAACAAGCACACACAACAAAAACAACAAAACACACGCCAAAACAGGAAAAAATACAATCAACCAACCCGCCAACACCACTAGGGGGGGTACCCCGAACGGCAAGGCCAAGACCGCCGGTGAGGGGACTCGCAAGTTCGCGGATAGTTCAAGATTTGACGGATTGGCCGATACCGTAATTTTTCCGGTTCGAGGATTGGAGGTCGCATGGCGACGCATGGCGGCGCACGCACGCGCTCCGGTCCGATGCCGGATCCGTCTAGCGCCCGGTCGGACGCGCGTGGTCTTGGCTCTGATATTCTTCCGCTTTCGGCTCGCGGATACCGTTACCGACCGAAGGCTTTTCCACTGTCCGAGTGGACGATTTGGGACACTTGGAAGGATGATGACGGTTTCCATAAGGAGCGTGACGAGAAGGCCACGGAGGCGTGGAATCGGCGTGAGCGTGAATTGTGGCGTGACTTGTGGCGTCTGCCGCAGGCCATCGCATGGCATATGCCGCGTTATGGATACATGTTCACGACGATTGCCCTGTACGTGAGGCAGTTCGTGCTTTGCGAGTCTTCGGAGGCGAAGGCTGCTGACCGTACGGCGCTTGCACGGTATGCCGACACCATCGGCTTGACGCCACAAGGTCTTCGTTTGAATGGTTGGGCGATTGTCGATGACGAGCCGAAGCCGAAACGCTCGGCAGAATCTTCCGACAAGATCATCCCGTTCAAAAGCGCGAAGCAGCGGTGGCTTGAGAATCAGAAAGAGGATGCGGAATGAGCGAGCAGAAAACGCCGGTTGTTCCGAAGTCCCTTGGTTTCCTTTTTGCCGATTGGATTGCCGCGCACTGCGTTGTGCCTAATGGCTATGATCTGGGCAAGCCGTTTGAGCTTGTCGGCTGGCAGTTGGATAACGCCATCGATTTTTATCGGGTGAAGCCTGATGCGGTGTATGATCCGGCTCGGCCTCGTCAGGCTGCTGCGTTCAAGTGGCGTCGAGGTCAGATCGTCGGCGGTCAGAAGCTGGGCAAGTCGCCTTTCGGCGCGGCAGTCGCTGCTTTTGAGGGTGTTGGGCCTTGCGTGTTCTGCGGATGGGCCAAAGGCGGCGAGACGTTCCGCTGCTCCGACTGGGGTTGCTCATGCGGTTTCGAGTACGAGTATTCTCCGGGTGAGCCGATGGGCATGCCGCGTCGCACCGCTTTGATTCAGCTGCTCGCCACTTCCGAAGAGCAGACAGCGAACGTCTACCGTCCTTTGCAGTCAATGGTGCGCAATGGCCACCTGTCTGACCTGATGAAAGTCCGTGAAGGCTTCATCCGCCTTCCGAACGGCGGTCGCATCGACCCTGTGACGGCTTCGGCGCACTCGAAGCTCGGTAATCCGGTGAACTTCGTCCTCGGCGACGAATCCGGCATCTGGACTCGTCGTAGCGGCATGTTCGAGGTTGGTGACACGGTGATGCGTGGCGCTATGGCCATGGATGGAAGAATGCTTGAGCTGACGAATCCGTGGGATCCGATGGACGCCAGCTTTGGCCAGATGACCTACGATAGCACGGCGTCGGACATCATGAAGTTCTTCCCGAAGCATGACCCCTCATTGGATTTCGCGGATCCGCAGGATAGGCGGAAGATTCTCGAATTCGTCTATTCCGGTTCGCCGTGGGTGCCGCTCGATCAGGTCGAAGCGACCGCGACCGAGCTTATGGCCCGTGATCCGGCGCAGGCCCGACGTTTCTACGGTTGTGAGATCGTGCAGGGTTTGGGCTCGTACATGCCTGAGCCGCTTTACGATGGCACGATGGTTGACCGTCAGCCGCCCGAGCCGGGTGCTGAGATTTGTCTCGGCTTCGATGGCTCGCAATCCGGTGACTGGACGGCATTGCGTGCGGAGACCGTGGATGGCTGGCGTTGGACGCCGACGTACGGGCCGTCAAATCGTCCGGCGTATTGGAATCCGGTTGAATGGGAGGGGCGCATACCGCGAAGCGAGGTCGACGCCTGCGTGGCCGAAATGTTCGACAGGTACAAGGTGCAGCGCTTCTACTGCGATCCGCATCCGTGGGAGTCGCAGGTGGACGAGTGGGCATGCCGCTTCGGCGAGGACATCGTGGTGCCTTGGCCGACCAATCGCATCGGGCGCATGTTCGACGCGCTCACCCGTTTCATGGAGGATACCGCCGACCATTCCACGACGCATTCCAACGATCGCATGGCGCGATTGCATATGATGGCGGCGCGTAAGGTCGCCAAGCCAGGCGACAAGTACGTGCTCGGCAAGCCGAGCGAGAATCAGAAGATCGACATAACCATGGCCGACATCCTCGCACACGAGGCGGCGTCCGACATGAGGGCGCTCGGCTGGAGCGCAGGCGGCTCACCGGTCATGGTGTACGGCTGGTAAGGAGGCTGTTGTGGAGCTGATACAGGCATCGAGGCTTTCCGACGATGACGCGAAGCTCATCAGGAGCCTCACCTACCGGCTTGCACGACTGCGCAAGCCTCATAGGCAGTGGGATGATTATTATCGCGGACGGCAGGTCATCCAGAGCATCGGCATCGCCGTGCCGGCCGAACTCCGTTCGTTCGTTTTTCCGCTGAATTGGCCGCGCATCGTGGTCGATAGCGTCGTGCAGCGCCAGCAGGTCAAATCCTTCTCCGTGCCGAATGACGACAAGGTGTCAAACGAGCTGCGCGATCTTTGGGAATACAACAACATGGAATCGCAGCAGGTGCTTTTGCACACGGAAACACGCGTGCAGGGCCACGGCTTCGTATGCGTAGGCGCTAACCCGAAGGACAGACGGCATCCACTGATCACCGTCGAATCATCCAGGAACATGATCGCGCGCATCGACCCTCGCACGAGAACCGTCGAATCAGCGCTCCGCGTCTATTTCGACCCTTGGGAGAACGGGACGCCGGACTACGCGACACTGTACACGCCCGAATACACGCTCTGGCTGGAGAAACAGCACGGCAAGTGGATCATGACCGGCCGCGACGACCACCACCTCGGCGTCGTCCCTGTTGTGCAGTTCCTCAACCGTCCGCGCGCCGGCGACTTCCTTGGCGAGAGCGAGATGGCCGACGTGGTGCGGCCGACAGACATGGCCGCACGCGCCATCCTCGACCTGCAGATCGCCATGGAAACTCACGCGGTGCCAGGAAAATGGGCGATCGGCGTCACGCACAACGACTTCATCGACGCGAAGACCGGACAGCCGGCATCGGCGATAAAGACCTATTTCAACTCGATGCTCACCTCCAAGAACGCGAACGCGAAATTCGGCCAGTTCACTGCATCCGACCTGTCGAACTTCAAGACGGTCATCGACCTGCTGAGCGAGCAGATGAGCGCCATCACCGGTCTTCCGATGCGTTATTTCGGAATGAACACCGCCAATCCGGCAGCCGAGGGAGCCATCCGCGCCGACGAGCTGAGACTGGTGAAGAACGTCGAGCTGAAGAACGCCGTTGACGGCGATGCGTGGTCGCAGGTCATGGCCGTGGCGCACAAGCTCGCCACCAGCGACGACATTAACGCGAACCTGGTGCGCTGCGACTGGGAGGATCCGAACACGCCGACCTACGCTCAGCGTGCTGATGCGATCACGAAGCTCATGGCGTCCGGCATCCTTTCCCGCGAGGGGGCATGGGACGAGCTTGGCTGGAGCGAGGCCCGCAAGGACAAGGAGCGCGAGTACTTCGCCAAGCAGATCAGCGAATCCTATGGCCAATTCATGAAGGACGTGGACTATGGCGGCGACGATGGCGGGGCAGACGCTTCCGCAGGAGGCGACGGCGCAGAACCGTCTGCTGCGCAGTCGAAGCAACCGGCTGGCCGCGACGGTGCTCAGACTGTGGCATAAGCACGCGCAACCAGACTTCGACATCGCCTTCGCGGACATGATGCCCGAACTTTTCCTCGCATTGGACACGGCGCAATACCACACCGCCTCCGACGCGATCGCATCGACGCCGAAAATCATGGAACGCTTCGACGTGGTGAACGCAGCACACCCGGAATACAAGCCGGACCCATGGCAGTGGGTCGGCGTGAACGGCAACGGCATGGATACCGTGGACACGATGTGGACGGCGATCACCATCGGCAAGCAGGCCGTATCCAACGGCGCCCCGGTGGACGTGGCCATGGACCGCATAGGAGTGACCTTGGTGCTCAGGACGCGCACCATGCTGGCGGACACTCACCGGTCGGCCACAAGCATGACCGCTCGCGGCATCTGCTACCAATCCACCTACGTGCGCGGCCTGACACCGCCGAGCTGCGGAAGATGCGTCATCCTCGCCGGACAGCCATGCGGCAAGACGCCTTTCGAAAGGCATCCGCACTGCGACTGCATCGCCGTCTACACCGGCCCGAAAGCACCGGCAAACGCATGCACCAGTCCAAGCGAATACCTTGATTCACTGGACGAAGGCCAGCTCGCCAAAGTCCTTGGCGGAAGGGCCAACGCCCGAGCCTACGCGGACGGAGCCGACCTCAACCAGCTGGTTAACGCCCAACGCGGCATCCGCACCGCCCAGATCGACGGGCGGAACATCAAGTACACGACCGAGGGCACCACGCGCCACGGACTCGCCGCATCACGCATGATCGACTCCGGATACGCCAAGGAATTCGTCAAGAACGGCGGACGGTACACAAAGGTCGACAGGCCGCGTCTCATGCCTGAGACCATTTACGCACGCTGCGGCGACGATCATGAGAAGGCCTTGGGCATGCTCTACAAGTACGGCTGGATCCTCTAGCCGAAATCGAATTTTTCACCGGCATCGCGATGGTGCCGGCGCCGGCACGCGATGTGACGGCCAAGGAAACCACAAGGAGAAAACACAATGCATAGGAAATGGTGGAATCTCATCCGCATCCGCACCATCGAGACCGGTGCCGAACCGGGCGGCGGAGAGCCGCCGCAGCCGGAGCCGCCGCAATCCGACCCACAGGCGAATACCGGCGGCGAAGGCGACGAGAAGCTCGGCGAACACGGCATGACCGCGCTCAAGAACGAGCGCCGGGCCAACAAGTCGCTGCGCGAACAGCTCGCCGCCGCGAACGCCAGAATCAAAGAGTTCGAGGATCGCGACAAGACCGACGCGGAAAAGGCCAGCGAGAGGATCGCCAGCCTGGAGAAGTCCAACACCGGCAATGCCGCGAAGGCACTGCGATACGAGGTCGCCGTCGACAAGCAATTGCCGAAGGTCTTGGCTGAACGTCTGCAGGGATCCACTCGCGAGGAGCTGGAAGCCGATGCGGACAGCCTGCTGAAGCTCGTCAACGTGCAGAACAAGCCGAACGTCAAGCCCGACCCGAGTCAGGGCAAGGGCGGCGACCCGAAGCCGAACAGTCTCTCCGAAGCCATTTCCGCATATTACAAGTAACCGATTCATTAGGAAGGAGACAACCTTATGGCTGTCACTCTCGCAGAGGCGAAGAACAACGCCCTCGAAGACTACGACCCCTTCGTCATCGACGAATTTCGAAAGTCCAGCGTCATCCTCGATTCCCTCATCTTCGATGATGCCGTGAACCCTGCAGGAGGCGGCGCGACGCTCGACTACTCCTACCGTCGGCAGGAGACCCAGCCCACCGCCGAATTCCGCGCCATCAACACGGAATACTCGCCGAGCACCACCACGACCAAGAAGTACAGCACCACACTCGCCGTGCTCGGCGGCGCCTTCGAGATCGACCGAATCCTCGCGAACGTCGGCCCGAAGGGGTCCGACGAGGTGACACGCAACATCAATGACAAGGTGAAGGCCGCGATAACCCTGTTCCAGGATACCGTGATCAACGGCGACGTTGGCGTGAACGATAAGGCCTTCGACGGCCTGGACAAGGCGCTCACCGGCTCAAGCACCGAAATGAAGCCCACCTCCGGCACCTACGACTGGACCGACCTCGAAGGAGAGAAGGGCAACAAGGCCATCGACACGCTCGACGAGTTCCTTGACCTGCTTGACGGCACGCCGACCATCGTGGTCGGCAACAAGAAGGCCCTTGCCCGCGTCCGTGCCATGGTGCGCCGCACCAGCATGTACGTGCGCGAACCGATCGATGGTCTCGCCAACGCGAACGGCCGTCCGATCAGCCGCGAATCCTATGGCGGCATCCTCTTCGCCGACGCCGGCGAGAAGGCCGGCAGCAACGATCCGATCATCCCCATCGCCGCAGACGGCACCACTAGCCTGTATGCGTACCGCGTTGGCTTGGACGGCTTCTGCGGCATCACCACCACCGACGGCACCCTCGTGAAGACCTGGCTGCCTGACTTCACCCAGCCGGGCGCGGTGCATCGCGGCGAGGTCGAGCTTGGTCCGGTCGGCGTCGCATTGAAGGCCACCAAGGCCGCTGGCGTGCTCCGTAAGATCAAGGTCAGGTGATCATGATGTGGCGAATCGAAGCTCCGAATAATGAGTACAACGGCGTCACCGCCGGCGTGACCTTCGTCGGTGGCGTCGGTGAGACCGATGCGGATCCGTCCGACTATTTCCAGCGCCACGGATACACGGTGGCCGAGGTGCAGGCCGACGAACCGAGCACGGTCGCCGACGCCGCGAAGCCGAAGAAGAAGACCAGTGAGAAGGATGGTGAATGATGAAGGAGACCACGAACGGACGTCACGAGAACATGATCCCGGCAAGCGCGGTGTATGTGCCGCAGCCGGGCGGCGCAGCTAAGCCGCTCGATACGGTGCTGTCCGGCATGCCCGCCAAGCAGGCTGCTGCGGTGAGGGACGCCACCACAGGTCAGGAGATGGCCACCATCAACGCTTTGCTGGCCAGCCTGCGCAACGCCGGTATCATCGCGAAGTGATTCCATGACCTGGGCGCAAATCGACGATGTCGCAGTTGAACTCGGCCGCGACATCGCCTCCGACAGCACCGAAGGCAGGCAGATCGGGAAATGGCTCCGCCGCGCCGAAATGATGATCCGCAACCGCATCCCAGTGCTGGACGAATGGTGCACGGACTCGAGATATCAGGAGACCGTCATCGAAGTGGAATCCGCAGCCGTCGCACGCAAGGCGCTCAACCCGGAGGGCGTGAGCAGCACCATGCTGCAGATCGACGACGGTAACATGCAGACCAGCATCGACAGCTCGCGCAGTCGCGGCGAGATCTCCATCCTCGACGAGGAATGGGACATGCTGCTGAAACACGTCAGCAGCGATCTCGCTACGGCGGTCATCGCTCCGGAACCCGTGGTCATCCCGCTGCCGCACTACCCCTACGACTACTGAGGAGGTTGACATGCCAAGCATGGCACCTCTCATCGGAGCCCTGCCGAAACTACGCCAGATGGCCGAAAGCCTCATGACCGACCAGTGCGTCGTCACCCGCACCGGAGACACCACAACGGATCCGGACACGGGACTGCCGACCACCGGCAAGGAGAAGGTGTACGAAGGCAGCTGCAAGGTGCAGACCAGCGGCGGCCTCGCCAGCGAGCAGACCGAAGGCAGCGCGGCCCAAGCCATGGGCGCCGTCTCGTTGGTCTGGTCTTTGTACGTGCATTTTCCATACGGCACTCCAGGCCTTCGCGCCGGTGACGTGGTGGAAGTCACGGAATCCGCTAATCCGCTGCTCGTCGGCAGGCGGCTCAGGCTCGTCTCGCCTCAAAGCGAGAAGACGCACGCCACCGCCTGCCGTTGGAACGTGAAGGAGGACTCATGAGCGGACTGTTCGACGCTTCGCGGTTGACGGCCTTCGGTGATGCGCTGCTCGCCAAGGGCGTGGCTCGCCGCGCTTTGATCTCCGCGTCGGTGAAGAAGGGCGCGCAGAACGTCAAGAACTCGATTCGCGACGACCTGAACGGTTCCGGCAATGCCGCATTCAGGCGTATCCCGATCACCTACACCGTTTCGGAGGGTGCTGGGCGTATCACCGCCGAGATAGGCCCCACCAAGGGCGGAGCGGGTTCGCTCGCGAACATCGCGTTCTTCGGCACCGCGAGGGGCGGTGGAACGCATCGGTTCTACGAGCATGGTGAGGAAGAATTGCCGAAGCTTGCGGAATACGTGGCGCGTGCCGCCGTGGAGGTGGTCTGAATGAAGTCGATCATGACGTTGACCGACACGATTCTCGATCATATCCCGAAGCCGGCGACGGGCTGGGCCGTGTACCGGCAGACGGCGCCTAAGCCTACGGAGAAGCCGCCGTGGGTGATTGAGACGGTCACGACCAACGGTCACATCGTCGGCGAAACGCAGCATGTGCATTGCGGCATCGGCACTTTGCTAGTGCGCATCGTGAGCACTACGGCCGATTCCGTCAACGTGCTGGCCGATGACCTCATGATTCCAGGACTTGCTGGCAAACGGTTCGTCGCGCAGGGGTTCGACACCGGCTGTCTGACTCTGTTCTCCGATTCCGGCGCTTACGCGGCCGGACTTACCGCAGAGGATACGGCGCTGCTTTACCAGTGCCGTCTTCTGACTTTCAAATTCAACTGGTCACGCATGTGACCCAAATATTTAAGGAGGAGTCATGGTTTTGACTCTGGGAACCGAAGTTCCTTCCACACCTGCGGACGGTCTGGTCAACACGATCTGGGTGCCGTCCATCAAGAACATCCAGAAGCCGACCGCTGCAGAGATCAGCGCCGGCACCGACCTGAGCAACTACGTCACCCTGGGCGGCTGGTCGTGCTCGCCGTCGCAGGATTCCATCTCCGACCAGCGTGAGAACAGCGCGCAGGATTACGAGAATCCCGGTCGCAAGAAGATCAGCGGCCCGAGCATCGAGGTCATCGACAACACGAACACTTCGCATTCCGCTCAAAACGCTGCAATGGATACGTTGACCGAGGGGGCGGAAGGCTACTTCGTGCGCCGCTACGGCAAGCAGACGGATACGACTTTTGTCGCCGGAGATACGGTGAACGTGTATGCGGTCCGTATCGGCATGAGTGCCAAGGTGGCGATCGCCGCGAACAGTGTGCTGCGCAGCAAGGTCAATTTCTCCGTCCGAGCTCCTGGCTGGGCGGAGAACGTGAAGGTCGCCTGATTGATTCTTCCAGCACCGGACTTTCACCCCTTTCTCCGGTGCTGGATTTTCTTTTTGAAGAAGGGGAGCATGGTTTTTCAAGGCAAAGGAATGTTTTATGCTTAAGGTCACCAGACGTATCATGGAGGTCGCCATCATCCTCAACCAGCAGGTCGCCGAAGACATTGCGCGATTGGGTGATGCGCTGGCCGAGGAGACCACGCGCGAACAAATCACGGAGGCCGGGACGAACCGGCAGGCGAAGGCCACCGCGCGGCGCATCGAAGAGCTACGCGAACAGGCGGATGCGGAGACATTGAAGCTCACGTTGCGGGCATTGCCGGTAAGCAAGTGGGCGCAGGCATTGGCCGCGCACCGCAATGACAACGGCACGAACGACATGTTCGGCACCGCCGCCGCGGCACTGCCGCTCATGCTTGATTCCGCGACCATCGGCGGCAAGCCAGTGGCCGACGAGGACAAGACCGAACAGGCATGGCGGAATCTGTTCGACGAACTCACCGATGGCCAGTTCACGCCGATCTGGCAGGCCATCGCCGAACTGAACGGCACCGCAGCGGACCCAAAAGCGGCATTCGACCTCGCCTCGCAGGTTCTCCGCAACTAGTCGAGGATCTTAAGATCTGCCGCCAGCTCGGCATCAGCTATAAGCGTTTCATGGGCTGGCGCCCGAGTGAGGGCGATGAGGTCGAATGGGATGAGACGGAACGCAATTGGATGCGTTCATTGGCTGAATACGAACGGTCATTATGCCCCATGTGCGGTTTGCCTCGCTCGATCTGCCAAGACCCGAAGGGTGAACTTACATTGCATGCCGAAACCAGCGTCTGCTGGGCCACTGCGCACATGCAGCAGGCCATGAAACGGTGGACTGATGCGAATGGCATGGACAATCCGGCCGCGAACGCCTTGGTGGCGCATTTGACCTGATTTTTGGAGGATGCTTTGGCGGAGAACAAGAACATCGTCATCCGGTTGATGGCGGACACAGCCTCCTATGAGGCGGCGATGACCCGCGCCGGAAGCACTGCGAAAACAGTCGCCTCCGGCATGGAGAACACAGGCCGCAAGTCCGCGCTCATCGCCAGCGGCATGACCGCAGCAGGTTTGGCCGTGGCCGCTTTCGGCGTGGCCGCAGTCAAGATGGCAGCAGACTTCGACCAGCAGATGAGCACCGTGCAGGCTAACACCGGCGCGACCGGCGCACAATTGGACCAGTTGCGTGCCGCCGCCATCGAGGCCGGAGCTTCCACGGTTTATTCCGCTTCGGATTCCGCCGACGCGATCAACGATCTCGGCAAGGCCGGCATGAGCGTCACGGATATTCTCAACGGAGGCTTGTCTGGCGCTTTGAATCTGGCCGCGTCCGATGGAATGGCCGTTGGGGATGCCGCCGAATACATGGCCAACGCGTTGAGCATGTTCCACCTGAAGGGGTCCCAGGCTTCCCAAGTGGCCGATACCTTGGCGGCTGGCGCCGGCAAGGCAGTCGGCAATGTCTCCGATTTCGGCGAGGCGTTGAACAATTGCGGTGCGCAGGCGAACAGTTTCGGCATGAACATTCAGGAGACCACAGGCGTTCTTGCGCTGTTCGCCCAGAACGGCACCATCGGCGCCGAGGCCGGCACCCAGTTGAACAGCATGCTGATGAAACTGGCCGCCCCGTCCGCCGAAGCCTCCAATACGATGAAAGAGCTTGGCATCAGCGCATATGACGCTCAACATCATTTCGTCGGCATGGCGAATTTCGCCGGACAGTTGCAGAAGGCCGAAAAGAACCTAACCGACGAGCAGCGCAACCAGGCGAACGCGACCATCTTCGGCAGTTACGCGATCAAGGCCGCGAACTACCTGTACGAGGCGGGCGAATCCGGTGTCAACAAGTGGACGAAGGCCGTATCCGAAAGCGGGTACGCCGCCGAGCAGGCGGCTGCTAAGAACAACAATCTCAAGGGCGATCTGGAGAATCTGAGTGGTTCGATGGAATCCTTGATGATTTCCGTCGGCGAGGGCGCTCAAGGCCCGTTACGCAAGATGGTGCAGGGCTTGGATACGATGGTTGACGCGTTCGCCAGTTTGCCGTCCGGAGCGCAGCAGACCATCGTGGTCATGGCATCATTGGCCGGCGTGTTCGGAGCCGTGCACAAGGCCGCTGGCAATCTCAACGGCAGCACCAGCACGATGGCCAACAACATCGGTCTGGCCATCGACCCGATCCAACGTGTCAAGACTGCGCTTGGATCCGCGCAGACCGCCTTCCAGATGTTCAAGGCATCTTCGATGAGCGCTTCCGAGCAGATGGAGGCGTTCGGCACGTCCGCTTCCAAGGCGCAGTTGAAGACCGCTGGTTTCAAGGCGGTCGGCAGCAGTGTCATGAGCCTGCTTGGCGGCCCGTGGGGCATCGCCCTGACGGTGGCCGGCGCTGCACTGTCAGCTTTCGTCAGCCACCAGCAGAAGGCCAAGGAAGCCGCCGAGCAATTGCAGTCGGCTCTGGAATCCGGCAGCAACATCAGCGAGACCATCGCCGGAGCCTATCAGGATATGAGCAGTGGCGGCGTCAAGTTGACCACATGGCTTGACAAGGCGGGTATCAGCCTGACCGACATGACCAGCGCAGCCATGGGGAACGAAGCCGCGTTGAAGCGCGTCAACAAGCAGATCAAGGAAATCGACAAGCCCGGCATTGGCGGAACTGCGGCAGCCGCCATCAAGAAAGCCCTGAAAGAGGAATCAAAGGCCTACGATGATGCTTCCAGGAAGGCCAATGAGAAAAGCAAGGCCGCCAAGAACGCGGTGGATGCTGACGGAAAGTCTGCATCGGCAGCGAAGGAAGCTGCCAGCGCGAACAAAGAGCTTGGCTCTTCCGCTTCGGATGCGTCAAGCCAAATCGATGATCTTGTCCAGGCGTTGTTTGGTTTGGAGTCGGGCAATCTGACTGCAGACCAGGCGGTCGACCAGCTGAATCAGAAGATTGGTGAACTGTCCGACACCTGCAAGGACAATGGCGTGGTGTTCGACCAGAGCGGCAATCTGCTTGACAGGTTTTCAGAGCAGGGCACGAAGACCAAGCAGGCGTTGGAGGACATCGCCAGCAGCGCCCAGAACGCTGCGGAAAAGATTCTCAAGCAGGGCGAGAGCACCAATTTCAGCAGCGATGAGATCGAACGTGCGAACGGCGTGCTGCAGGATGCTCGTGATGCGATCATCCGGCAGGCCGAAGCCTCGGGCATGAGCGAACAGGCCGCTAACGCCTTGGCAGACCGTTGGGGGTTGAGTTCCGATAGCATCAAGGCTTCCATCGACAATATCAGAATGACCGCCGACAACAACAAGGCGAAGCTTGATGTTGACGATTCCAAGGCCAAGTCGAAGACCAAGGGCGCGGAAACCAACCTTGACAAATTCAACAAGAAGATAGCGAAGGCCAAGCTCGACGCCGACGCCAAGAAAGCCACGGCCAGCGCCAAGAAGGCGCAGAAGATGATGGACGACTTCAACAGGAAGCACGTCAACGCCACCATCGACGCGACCGACAAGGCATCCAAGAAGGCGAACACCGCATCCAAGAACATCGGAAAGCTCAACGGCAAGAAAGCCACAGCCAGACTCGATGCGAAGGACAACGCCTCGCCGAAGGTAGACAAGGCCAACGCGAAGAAACTGTCAAACAAGCGCAACACCTTGGATTCCACCGACAGGGCAACGCCGAAGACGAACGCCGCGAACGCGAAGAGGCTCAACAACAAGAAGAACACCCTCAATTCGGCCGACAAGGCCGGACCGAAGGTAGACGCCGTTAACCGCAAGAAGCTGAACGACAAGAAGAGCACCGCATCGGTCAACGACCAGGCGACTCCGGTGCTCCGCTCCATCAACAACTTCAAGATCGCGGACAAGAGCTTCACCGTCACGGAAAAGACGAAGAAGGAGGGTGGCTACACCGGTGGAATGTTCACCGATGGCCACTTCCAGCAGTTCGCCGGAGGTGGCATGTTCTCCGGCTACGTGGATCCGGCGTGGGCGCCCGGCAATGGTTTGAGCGACAGCGTGTATCTGCTCAACGCTCGTCTCGCTGCGGGCGAGTACACGCACAATGCTGCGGCCACGGCCTATTACGGCGTCGATACCATGCGCCTGCTGAACGAGCGGAAGATTCCACGTGAAGTGTTTGCCACGGCCAATCAGATGACAGGCAATCAGGTCAGCGTACAGGTTGATACCGCTTCCGTGGTGGCGGCGATAACCAGCCTGCACAACGATCTTGGCGCGATTATCAGCGCCGCGTCCGATGATTCGACGGTCGGCGACCGTGACTTGGGGAGGTTGATCCGCAAATATGCGCGAGCTTAAGTACACGGCGCATGATGGCACGGTCATCGACCTCAACGCCGATGATCTGTGGGTGGCTGACCTGCAGGAAATGCGCGGGTACTCGTGGACGTACACGCTGGCCACACGCGGCGTCAAATCGGTGAGCAGAAACGCTTCGACGGCGAAAATGACCGTCCGCACCACGGATCCGTCAAGATTGGACGTGGTGCAGACGGCTTTCGATTCGGACGTGCAGGCCGTTACGCCAGGCATGTTGACCGTCGACGGCGAATGGTTCCAGCGGGCGTATGTCGTCGGCTCATCGCTTGGTCTGGTGCCTTGGCCGGCCTATGCGCAGACTGACTACACGGTCGTATTGTGCGATGGCGTCTGGCGTCGCGCGCTGCCGGTGCAGCATTTCTTTCCGATGACGGCAGGCACCGGCTCGCAGATTGACCTTCCACTGGACTTGCCGACCGATTTGGCTCCATCAAGAATCGCTTTGACGGTGCATAATCCGACCGGCAAGGCCGCTGAGTTCACCGCGGTCATTTTCGGCCCTTGCGTCAACCCGTCTTTCCAGATTGGCGGCAACACTTACGCGGTTGATGTGACAGTGCCGGAAGGCGGTCATGTGTCGCTGTCGGCCACTGGATTGCGGAAGTCGATAACGTTGACAGCTGAAAACGGCGACGTTTCGGATGTTTTCGACAAGGGCGTTCGCGGGAACGGCAGTGGAAGCGGCTCGTATGTTTTCGAGCCGATACCGGCCGGAGATTCGCTGTTGACGGTTTCCGGCAATTATGGCATCGATTTGACCATGTTTGACGTCTCTGGAGGTGTGCCTTGGCTGACGTTATCCTCGCCGACGGCAAGCTAACGCCACATGCGAGCATATCGCAGGTGACGCTGGACTGGGCTTGCGGCACGGACGAAAACGACTTCGAGCTGACCATCGATGACGCACTCGCGCCGAACATTTCACAAGGCTGGTATTTTTGGCTCGATGGAAGTGATGTTGGAGGCCGAATAGTCGATCGTCGCGTGTCCGTCGCCGGAGGAATGTCTACGACAACCTGGATAGGTCAATCGTGGACTGGCATGTTGGCGGCGAAGATATTGCAGCCGGATGCGAATCAGGATTACCTGACAGTCTCCGGCAAGCTGCCTGACATCCTCAAAAACCTTTTGAAGCGCATCGGCTTGGATACGGTTTTCACTGTCGATTCCTCCGATGCTTCCATTTTGTCGAATTGGATGTTTCAGAATCCACGTTATGTGGACGCCTACACCGGCTTGCGCACATTGCTTGCATCATGTGGCCGCAGGCTTGATTTCAAAGTGTCCGGCAACAAGATCCTGCTTGGTATCGTGCCGGTGCAGACCATCACCAACACGATCGATTCTGACCTTGTGGATTTCAAGGCTGAAACCAACCGTCGCGCGGTGAATCATCTTATCGGCCTTGGCTCGCAGGAGCTCAAGAACCGTCTGGTGGTTAATTATTTCGCGGATGCAACCGGCGTGGTGAGTCAGACGCAGACGCTCGTTGGAGCCGATGAAGTATGCGCCACATACGACTATTCCAACGCGGATTTGTCCACGCTGCAATCCGAGACGAAGAAGCATCTGCAGGAATTGCAGACCGGTGGCTCGGTCGAGGTGACGTTGTCCGATGAGGTCGGCGATGGTCTGCGTGTGGATGACAAGATTGTTGCGGCGGATCAGTCTTCCGGCGTCAACGTCACCGCCGTTGTGACGAAGCGGATCGTGAAAATCGATTCCGGGATTTTGACTTCGACGTTCGAGGTCGGACTGCCGGTGCAGTCGGCGAATGCGAACTATTCCGGTTCTTCGTCTTCCGGTGGTTCGGCTGGCGGTGGCGTGTCTTTGACGGCTGGCCGTGGACTGTCGATTTCAGGCGGCACGATCAACGCTGAGGTCGATTCCGAGGATTTGGATTCCGTCAGACAGACTGCCGAGTCGGCTAACAGGACGGCTTCCGGGTTCGCGGCGCAGATCGGCAAGGCGAATCAGACCGCCGAGGATGCGAAGAACGTCGCCGATGCGGCCAAGAGCGTGGCCGACAGCGCCAAGTCGGGCATGATGACCGATTCCGAACGGTCGAAGCTCGCTTCGGTCGAACGGGGCGCGAACGCCTACACGCTGCCGAAGGCGTCCACGGACGTGTTGGGCGGCGTGAAGGTGGACGGTTCCACGATCGTGAGCGTGGATGGCGTCATCAGCGCGCATGTCGGCGACGGCGCTTCCGGGAAGGCCGTGTTCCCGATTGGCTATGTGGTGATGAACACGACGGGCGTTGACCCTTCCGGTGATTTCGGCGGCACGTGGAGGCAGTTGCCTTCGCTTGGTTGTTTTACGTTTGAAAGGATAGGCTAGTGAAATCTGACGGTTACTCGAAGTACGTATGCGACAAGTGCGGCAAGACCGCCTATGTCGCCGCTGGCGATACGGAGGCACGTGAATGGTACACCGTGCGCCGCTATTCGGCTGGCAAGGCGACCCGCCTCGCGGAGGATGTGGCACCTGACATCTACGAATTGTGCTCCCAATGCAATGCGTCGTTCATGACGTTCATGCAGCAGGATGACGCTTCGTTCGAAGCATGGTTGAAGGAGGTCGGACAGTGACCATCGAACTGGTTGACGGCAAGGCCGGCACGGCTCATATTTCAAGCGAGGACAAGGCGATCATCCATCAGGCCAAGTTTTCGAAGTCCGACGTGGTGTTCGACTGGGGCGACGCGTTCAAGTGTTCGATGAGTTCGTCCAACAGGGCGACGGTCGGCACTGGTTGCGCGTCGATACAGGGCTTGGACTGGCATATCACGTCGGCGGAATCGGTGACGATTTCCAACGGGTCGCAGGGTATGAAACGCAATGACATCATTTGCGCGCATTACAATCGTAACCCCAAGAACGGTAATGAGCTGGTGGAGTTGGTCGTGTTGAAGGGTTCGCCGAATGCGACTGCCGCCGCCGACCCGACCATTCCGTCAGGGAAGATATTGTCCGGCGCGGTTGACGCGTACATGCCGTTGTGGCGTATCCCGCTTGACGGCATCACGGTCGGTACGCCGGTGCGCCTGTTCACGCCGAGGGGGGCTTTGTGGGATTCCGTAACCCTTGAACGGCAGATCTGGCATGGGCCTTACGGCATGACGGTACAT
>ERZ772954.1278-NODE-1278-length-20260-cov-3.759218_pt1 | contig 20260 bp, 15 predicted proteins | sample MGYA00580684_ERZ772954 | MGnify/ENA primary metagenome ERZ772954 (study PRJEB29015, sample SAMEA2737654) | human gut metagenome | biome: human gut; feature: human-associated habitat; material: faeces | place: China | collected 2012 ...
CAGACATGCCAGAGATGGGAAAAAGTACCTTTATGATATAATAAATATAAAAAAAGAAACGAGCACCCTTTTCCAGTCCGAAGACATTACTCAGTAAAAAACCCATTTCTTATATATAATATTAACCTGTTTGTTAATGAAAGTCAACTACAAAAAATGAAAAGATGAAAGTTGTATAGGCAGGCACGGTACAGTATAATTAATATATCGCTTTAACTCAAAAACATAATGTAAGGAGCACCCCTATGTCCACACCCCATAAAGAAAAAATAATCCGCGTCCTTCAACTTTTCCAGACCACCGATGAGAAGACGCCGATGAATGCAGTGCAGATAAGCCAGAAACTGGAAGAAGAATACGGAATGGAAAATGTACACCGTACATCCATTTATGACGATGTGCGTTTGTTGCAAAGCTGCGGTTATCCGATTAAGCAGGCAGAAAATTCACATAAAGGATGGTATATGGAGAAACATTTGCTGGAAGACTGGGAAATTAAGCTGATGTTAGATTCGGTGCAACAGGCAAGGTGTGTGTCCGTTCATGAAGCGAATGAGATTCGAAATAAGCTGTTAAATCTGACGAGTCAGAGAGGACGAAGCAGATTTTCGCATATGATTATGCCGCTGTCCGGAAATGTCAGGGGTGTCGGTCAGATCGGTGAATATATAGAGATTATGCTGGAAGCAATGTATTTGCATAAGAAGATTCGGTTTCAGTATACAGAGATCAATAATGCAATGGAGAAAGTTTTGCGAAAAAAAGGCAAGATGTATCAGTTGAATCTGTATACGATATATTGGTCGGATAATAATTATTATCTGATCGGTTCTCATGATAATCATGACGGGTTGACGAATTACCGGTTGGACCGGATTGAAAATATGAGTATGTCCAGTGAAGAAACCATTCCGGCAGAAGAAAAGATTGGTGTGAATCCGGAGCTTGTGATTCAGGACTATATTAAGAAGAGTGTGAATCATTTTAGCGGAGATACGATCAGAATCGAAGTGGAATATAAGCCGGCGCCGATTACCAATGCTATATTATATGATTTTGCAGGGGATGGAATAAGGGTCAGACCGTTAGAAAAAGGAAAGTATAAAGCGGTATTTAAAAAGATGGACAGCGTGACATTGGTTGGCTGGTTTGTACAATATGCGAATCGATTTAAAGTCATATCACCGGAGAGTCTGAAAGGTAAAATTATAGAAAATTTAGAACAGGCACAAAGCATATATAGTGAGTAAGAAAAGTCCTACATATAATATGTGGGATTTTTTTGAAGTAAGATACATAAGTGTTGCGATATTACGACAGTAGATTTGCTAAAATGATAATAACTATGAAGGATACGACGAGAAATAGATTTTATAAATGTAAATGCATGTGGAGTTTTTGAAGATGGGAGTAGATGAATGGAAGAAATAGTGACAATTTTATCAACAAGAGAATGGGCAATTGCCATATGGGGTACAGGATTCTTTGTATGGATGTTGACTCAAAGGGAAATCCGTAAAAGTTTATGGAACGTTATTAAAATCCTCTTAGGCAAAAATTTAAGACACTTTTTTCTGATAATTGCTTTATATGTGGCGGGAATAACCATGATATTTTATCAGTTACCATTCTGGAATAATATATATTTAAAAGATATTATATTATGGTTGATCTTTTCTGGAATATCATATTGTGTGAATTCTATTATAAAGGGTGATGCAGAGCATTTGAAAAGCACAGTGAAAGATAACTTTAGAGTAATAGTTATTTTCGAATATTTTATTGGAACATTTACATTTAAATTTTGGATTGAAATGTTGATTATTCCGGTAATAACAATATTAATACTTATGAATGTGGTAGCAGAATCTGAAGAAAAATACAGGAGAGTTCATAAGCTAATAGATATTGTGCTGGCATGTATTGGTTGGTATATGCTTTGGGGTGCCGCGAATGTTGGATTAAAAGAGTATAAAGAATTAAATGCAATCAATACACTGGTTAGTTTTATGATTCCAATAGTATATACAATTTTAATCTTGCCGTTGGAATTTGGACTGGAGATATATTCTGATTATGAACAAGTATTTGTCAGGATGAAATTTCGTGATAACCAAGATAAGAAGATTCAAAGGAAACATCGATGGAGAGTGATTCGAACTTGTAAATTATCACTTCGGAAAATATTGTTGTTCAGAAAAGAATATGTGAATAAAATGTATGGTTTAATGTCAGAAGAAACATTTGATAATATAATGAGAGAATTCAAAGAAGAGAGTGATAAGTAATAAAAGGTGAAAAAAGATAATGGTTATTAAGTTGCTGAATGCTTTGTGAAGGAGAGTATACTCTTTCTTGTATCCATCCACTCCCATGCAGTATAATAAATACAAGACAATATTGGAACAAGTATCACACCCTCAGGAGGCAACCGTGAACGCAAGAAACGAAACCACAAAATCAACCACAACACTGGACTACTACAACAAAAACGCAAAAAAATTCATCACCGGCACTATATCTGTAGACTTCGGAATCGTGCAGAATCGCTTCCTGGACAAACTGCATCCGGGAGCGGAAATCCTGGACTACGGCTGCGGTTCCGGTCGTGACACAAAATATTTCCTGGAGCAAGGCTGCAAAGTCACTGCTATAGACGGTTCACAGGCACTATGCAAACTTGCAAGCGAATATACAGGCATCCCGGTAAAACACATGCTGTTCCGGGATCTGGATGAAAAAGAAGCCTACGATGGAATCTGGGCATGCTCGTCAATCCTTCATGTTCCGGCAAATGAACTGCGAGACATTATAAAGAAGATGGCAAACGCTCTTCGAGCCCACGGAATCATTTACACATCCTTCAAGTACGGGACATTCGAAGGGGAACGAAACGGCAGATATTTTACGGATATGACAGAAGAGACATTTGCAAAATTGATTCAGGACATGGATGAATTAGAGATAGAAGAACAATGGATTACATCAGATGTACGTCCGGGGCGGGGAGAAGAAAAATGGCTCAATCTAATTTTGAGGAAAGAATAGATACATATGAGATCGAATCTACGAATGTAATGACCGGGGACAGAGACCGGAGCCGGTATCTATATTATCAACTGAAAATGAGTATGGAAAAGGCGAAGCAGATTGATATCATCGTCTCATTTCTGATGGAATCGGGTGTGCGGATGCTCTTAAATGATATGAAGCGGGCGCTGGACCGGGGCGTGAAGATCCGTATCCTGACGGGAAATTATCTGGGAATCACACAGCCGTCGGCTTTATAGCTGATCAAGAGCGAGCTCGGTGACCGTGTGGATCTGCGCCTGTATAATGAAACATCACGCTCATTTCATCCAAAATCTTATATCTTTCATTATGAATCTTCGAATGAAATATACATCGGATCATCGAACATTTCCAAAAGTGCGTTAACTTCAGGAATCGAATGGAATTACAGATTCAGTGATACACTGGACAAAAAGAATTATGAGTTGTTCTATGCTACATTTAACGATCTGTTTCTGAACCATTCGATCATTATAGATGATGAAGAATTAAAACGATATTCCAAAGCGTGGAAGAAGCCGGCGGTGTCGAGGGATCTGGCGAAATATGACACAGCAGAAGATAATGAGGACAGGAATACTGAAAATGTTCGAATGTTATACCGCCCGCGGGGAGCACAGATAGAGGCATTGTATGCGTTACAGGAAAGCCGCATGGAAGGTGCGGCGAAAGGACTTGTATATGCGGCCACCGGAATCGGAAAGACATACCTTGCTGCATTTGATTCGGCAAAATATGAACGGGTGTTATTCGTTGCACACAGAGAAGAAATCCTGAAGCAGGCGGCGGTTTCTTTCAAAAATGTGCGGAACTCGGAGGATTATGGATTCTTTGACGGAAAAGAAAAGGATAGGGATAAATCCGTTATCTTCGCATCGGTGGCGACACTCGGAAGAACGGAATATTTGAATGAGACATATTTTCCGGCGGATTATTTTGACTATGTGATCATTGATGAATTCCATCATGCGGTTACAGATCAATACCGGAGAATCGTAGATTATTTTCAGCCGCAATTCTTACTGGGATTAACAGCAACACCGGAAAGAATGGACGGAAAAAATATCTACGAAATCTGTGATTATAACGTGCCATATCAGATTTCATTAAAAGAAGCAATCAACAAAGGAATGCTCGTACCATTTCACTATTACGGCGTGTATGATGAGACGGATTATTCCGGACTGCGGATCGTGAAGGGGCGCTATGATGAGCAGGAGCTGAATCAGGCTTATATCGGAAATGAGAGAAGATATGATCTGATCTACAAATATTATCGAAAATATCGCTCTTTGCGTGCAATCGGATTCTGCTGTTCCAGACAGCATGCAGAAGATATGGCGAAAGAATTCTGTCAGAGAGGAATCGCATCCGCAGCCGTATACAGTGGTGAAAATGGAGCGTATGCCGAGGAGCGTAACGAAGCCATCCGCAAATTGAAGAACGGAGAGATCCGGGTGATCTTCTCTGTGGATATGTTCAATGAAGGCGTGGATATCGCTTCGCTGGATATGGTAATGTTCCTGCGTCCGACGGAATCCCCGGTCGTATTCCTGCAGCAGTTGGGACGAGGACTTCGTCTATATAAAGGAAAAGAATATCTGAACGTATTGGATTTCATCGGGAATTATGAGAAAGCGGGGAAGGCACCGCTATTGTTAAGCGGAGAGCAGTCATTTAGCAAGAAAGGATCCTGCGAGTATCAGGATTTAGAATATCCGGATGACTGCATCGTTGATTTTGACATGCATCTGATCGATCTGTTCAAGGAAATGGATAAGAAGAAATTAACGTTGAAAATGCAGATCCGGCAGGAATATTATCGTGTGAAAGAATTACTGGACGGAAAGCGGCCAAGCAGAATGGACTTATTCACTTATATGGATGATGATATTTACCGGATTTGTGTCAGCGGCAGTCATGCGAAAGAAAATCCATTCCAGCAGTATCTTGATTTCCTGTATGAACTTGGTGAATTGTCAGAGGATGAGCAGAAGTTATATGCGGGAATCGGGCGAGAATTCATTCAGACCATCGAAACTACGGAGATGCAGAAAGTGTATAAGATGCCGATACTTTACAGCTTTTATAATCATGGAAATATCCGGCTTGCGGTTACGGATGAAGAGGTATTGGAGAGTTGGAAGGAATTCTTTGATACAGGGACGAACTGGAAGGATTTCCCGAATGTGAATACTTATGAGGATTATAAGAAAGTGACGGATAAGCAGCATTTGAGTAAGGCGAAGCGGATGCCGATTCGGTTCTTGAAGGCGTCAGGGAAGGGATTCTTTGTGGAGAAGGATGGATATGCGTTGGCGTTGAGGGATGAGATTGGAGAAGTTGTTGGGAATATGGTGTTTGGCGAGCAGATGGGGGATGTGCTGGGGTATAGGAGTTTGGAGTATTATCGGCGGAGGTATGAGAAGGAGTAGATGTGAGAAGATTAATGATGATGGGAAGAAATGGATTATAGTAAATAATTTTTTGTAAAATAATGAAAAACGACAAAATACGACAGCTTTTTGAAAATTAAGTGTATTTATATATGTAGGTTATTTGATAAGGAATATGATCTATATTAAAGATGATATAGAATTAAGAATATTTTATGTAAAATGAATAAATTTCTTATCCTGTTTAGATCGGTAAACATTTGAAAGGGAGTATGATATACTGAATTTATTATTTAAATGTGAGAATTGATAAATCAAAGAAGTGTTAGTAAAATTACCAAAAAGAAAAGAACTGTAAATTTATCAAGAAATATGATGATTTTATTTGAGAAAACAGATTTAATAGTAAATGAGGAATATTATGATGAAAACAAAAGAACAGATTAGCTACAATATGAAACAAGTCAAATGTAAAGATTCGGAAATAGAACGAATTCTAAGGAATGAATTATGGAAACGCGGATTACGTTACCGAAAGAATGTAAAAACAATAATGGGCAAGCCAGATATTGTTTTTAAAAGAAAAAAAGTGGCAATTTTTTGTGATAGCGAATTTTGGCATGGGTATGATTGGGAACATAAAAATAAGGAAATTAAAACAAGAAGAGAATTCTGGATCCCTAAAATAGAAAGAAATATAGAAAGAGATCGAGAAGTCACAAAGACATTAGAAGATGAAGGATGGACAGTAGTTCGATTTTGGGGAAAGCAAATAAAAAAAGATCCAACAGGTTGTGCAGATGTTATTGAAGATATATTGAGGAGAAAATAGTATGGATATTATGTTTTCGGATAACGATAGAAAAGAATTTGATATATGGATTAGTAAACGTTTAGAAGAAAAGTATTCATGGAATCAGATAGAAAATCTTTGTGTTCCACAAGGTGAATTTTCAAAGGCACTTGAAAGATTAATAGATGATGAAATGTGGCCGGAGGAAATGGATTATAGGAAGTGGAAACAGTATGTTGAATATTATAAAAAAATTCATCCGTCAGTGGTAATCAGTAAAGAACAAGAAGTTGTGGGAATAGATAAAAATGGATTGAATAATACTTTTTCGATACCGACAGGTGCAGCATCATCATGGGAGCAATATAAAAAGGAACTGGGAAAGTCATTAGGGAAGGCATCAATTATTGATATTGAAAAAAGTTGTCAATGGATTATGAATCATTTAAAAGATGATACTACTTTGTATGGACCTGTAAAAGGATTGGTTACTGGTAGCGTTCAATCAGGAAAAACGGCAAATATGGCTGGATTAATAAGTATGGCTGCTGATTGCAATTGGAATTTTTTTATTATTTTATCTGGTACAATTGATAATTTGCGTAAACAAACAAGAAAAGGATTTGAAATCTAGCGAAGGAGTTCTTTGGGAAATACTGGATTTTACTGGAGAAGATAAAAATTTTCAATTGGAAAATTTACAGCTTAATCCACTTGGTAAATATACATTTGGGAAAAGATATGTAACAGTATGTTTGAAAAATAAAAGACGTTTGGAAAAATTGATAGATTGGCTTTATGACGATCCGAATAGAACGCAGAAATTACGGATTGTAGTAATAGATGATGAAGCGGATCAAGCCAGTATTAATACTGCAGAAATAACATCGGAAGAAGAGCAAGAACGATGTGCTATCAATCGATTGATTGTGAACCTTGTTAATGGCAAAAAGAGTGATGGAATTAAGGCGGATGTTTCGTTTCAGTCCATGAATTATATTGCGTATACAGCTACACCATATGCTAATGTGTTAAATGAGAGACCGGGGGAATCGTTATACCCCAAAGATTTCATTTGCACGCTTCCGGAATCTCAAGAATATTTTGGTCCTCGAGTGATTTTTGGAAATGATGAAAAAAAATGTCCGGGAATAGGGATCATTAGAAATATATCTACTACAGATGATAAAGAATTAAAAAAGGTACATAAGGGGATACAGAAAAAATTGCCTGAGTCTATGCAGGATTCACTTGCATGGTTTCTTTGTGTAGCAGTAATTTTGCGTAGGAAAAATATTCAAAAAAAGAAATGCATTAGTATGTTAATACATACAACTTCTGTTCAAAAACAACATTTTAATATATATAATGCAGTACGACTTTGGCTTTCGAATATAACAGAAGCGATAGCTCGGTGTGAGCAAATATATGAGATAGAGAAAAAGAAAGTTACGCTTAACGATTTACAGCAAGCAAATCCAGAATACGGATTCTTGAATGAGATAGATAGTAATTTCCCGGAATTTTTTGATATCCGTGAAGATATTATTGGGTTATTATTAGATGTAAGAAACATATTGCTTGATGATGATAAAAAAATGCAATACGGATTAGGAATTCATTTGTGTGTTGATAATTGTAGAGCTAATAAAGAAGCGGAAAAGGGAACAACACTCAGGATAGTGTATCCTACAGATGAACAACTTATGAATATGGAAAAGTCTCCTGTATTTATTGTGATAGGGGGAAATACATTATCAAGAGGTTTAACAATTGAGGGATTAGTATGTTCGTATTTTTCAAGAAATTCGAATCAAGCTGATACATTGATGCAGATGGCGAGATGGTTTGGGTATAGAAGAGGATGTGAACTCCTTCAACGAATTTGGATGACGGCTTTAGTTAGAAAGAAATTTGAAGCTCTTTCGAAGATTGATATGGACATGAAAGAAGAGATTGAAAGGTTTATGGAGCGAGGTATTTCGCCAGAGCGTTTTGGACCAAGAATCAGAAATATTCCAGAAATTAAAAGCTTTAGGGTTACATCAAAAAAGAAAAGTCAGCAAGCTCAATATGATGATTTTGATTTTTGTGGAGATACTTATGAGACAACAGATTTTGAAAATGGAGCTATTTTGACGAAGAATATAGATGCTACCAAAAAATTTATAACATCAATCGAAAAAAGAGTAAAAAAAGAAAAATCGGACACAGTAAAAGCATTTATTTGGCGAGGAATAGAGTATTCATGGATTCGAGATGAGTTTTTTTCAAAATATATGATTTCAAAATATTCTAGTTTGTATATTAATCTGCCTATTTTTGATCAATGGATTAAAAAAATGAATGATGATGGAAAATATATAAAGTGGAATATAGCTCTTATTGACGGAGAAAATAGAAAAGAATTATGGGGTTTTGGGGATAATGAAGGAGTTGGGAAAATAGAGCGTACTCGAAAAAGAGATGTTGAGCATATAGATATAGGCGCTTTACGTTCGGGACGAGATGCGTTGGCGGATGTTGAAGTGAGTTCGTTAAATGAAAATGAAAGAAAAATACTTACGGAAGTTATGAAAAACGGAAAGGATATTGTGTCAAAACGCTCGAGATTGAAACTGGATGATATACCGTTATTACTGATATATTGTATAAAAAAAGATGGGGGAAAAGATAAAATACGGCGAATGAAAATGGATGCCGATAGTGACATTATTGGTATGAGTATTATTGTATCAGGTGATGGAATTGGAGGAAATCATGCACGATCGATAAGGATCAATATACCAGATATTTCTGAGGTGGAAGAGTAATGTTGGATGAATTAATTAAGACAATGGATTATGGCATTTCGTATGGTAGCGGAACACTGAAGGCACTGCAAAATGATAGCCTTCCGGAATTAGATCTTCTTGTGAGAGAGGCTATTCAAAATAGTTCAGATGCTGCAAGAAAAATCGAAAATGCACGTTTTGATGTGAACTTTAGTGTTGGAACTTTTAAGTCGCATAATTTAAATTTAGAACTTAATAGCCTTGCTAAAGTATTAGATGATCGTTATCAAGGACAGGAATGTGAGTTTATGGAGATAAGAGATACGCGGACATCTGGACTAACGGGACCAGTTCAACTTTCAGAACTTGATAGAGAAGACCATGGAAATTATTTTAAGTTAGTATTTGATACGGGAAAGGAACAAACGGATTCTGATTCCGGCGAGGCTGGAGGAAGTTGGGGATATGGAAAGAGCGTCTATTATAGAATAGGAATAGGACTTGTAATTTTTTATTCTCAAATTCAGAATAATTCAATATATGAAGAACGGCTGATTTTGAGTTTGACAGAACATGAAACGGATAATAATTCATTACTTCAAGAAGTATGCAAAGAGTCGGTTGGAAGAGCTTGGTGGGGAAAAAGAAATCCCGAGAATAATAATGAATTATTACCCATTACAGATTCGGGTGAGATACAAAGAATATTGAATATTTTTGGATTGCACAGATTTAAAGAGCAACAAACAGGTACAGCGATAATTATTCCATATATAGATGAAAGCAAATTGTTAAATGGAATTTTTCCGGATGAATGTGGTATTTCGGATGATGTGAAAAAGATGTGCAGATGGAAAGATGATATAGTTGAGTATATTCAACTTGCAGTTCAAAAATGGTATGCGCCTAAAATTTTTAACAAACATTTAGGAGAAATTTCGGGACAAAAATGGTTGGCCGTACGAGTGAATGGAGAGCCGATTAAATATACAACAATGAGACCATTTTTCCAATTGGTACAAGAACTTTATACAACGGCATTGAGTTATAATTATAATAAAAAGTATGAATCTGAGAAATTTACCGATATAGAATGTGTGGCAGTACCATCACAAAGAGTTGTGGGAAATGTATCAGGATATGTTGCGTTTATTAGAATTAATCAAAATGATATATCGCCTACAGGAGGTATGATTAGCCCTTATACATATTTACGCCTTTTTAGTAAAAGTCCTTTGAATGATCCGATTGTAATGTTTGCTCGAACACCAGGACTCATTTTAGATTACAAAATAGACGGAAAATGGACAAAGGGATTGATAAAACCAGAGGAAGATGATGAGTTTATATTTGCATTTTATGTACCTAATTGTGCTGCGAATATAAAAAATGAAAAAGGCTTAGGAGTGTATGCGGGAACTTCTTTAGGGGAATATCTTCGAAAATGTGAAAAATCGGATCATATGACTTGGGATGATAAATCAAACCTCACACTTGTATCTAATATAAAAGGACAAGTGGTTGCAAAAATAAATGGGAAATTAAAGAAGGATGATCAAATAGAGGTAGAGGGTACAACCAGTAAACTTTCTGGAAAATTAGGTAGAAAATTATTACCAACCCGAGGATATGGAAAGAAAATTGATGGAAATGGACAAAGTGGATCTGGAAATGGAGGAAAAGAGGATAATCTTGAGATTGAATTAAATCCTATTATTCATTTAGATAGTATGGAAATCGTGTTTAAAATTACTTTTAAGAATACACGGAAGGTTGCGAGAGTAGGAATATTTGTTGAAACGGAGACAGGAGTGATAGATGCTGAGTTATGGGAAAAAGATATTAGCGACAAATTTCCAGTGCAAATAGATCGTATTATAGAAGCTAAAACATATGCATTGAATTCGAAGAAAATATTAGTGTTTGAAAAAGAATGTTCAGCAACCAATATGTTAATAAATAATGAATATTCATCAATTGAACTGATTCAAACTCAAAAGGGAAAAAATATTTCTGAAATACAAATAACAAATGAAATTACAAATGCGAGTGTTTCTGGAAGGTTAATTTTAAAAACTGTAGATCGTAAATATGTATGTGCGATTAAAGAAGTTAAATCGACATAAGGAGGACAAAATGGAAAATTTATTTTTCTATCCTACAATAGATGAAAAAATGCTGGAGGAAGCAGGATGTGATTGTTCTAAATATGAATTTAGTTATTTCTTAGAAGGCACATATCATCCTTTGAAGGTCAAAGGGAAAAATACAATTAAATTAGAAGATAAGTTGGAAAGTTGGAAAATTAAAGAAGATGGATTGAGAATTATTAGACAGATAACAATAGGATATCCACAGACTTTTAAAGGAAAAAATGGCGTTGCGTGCAAAGCGGCAGAGGTTGGAATCTGTATTATTTGGATCAACCGAACACTAACACAAATGGGGTATATAATGCCAGAGTCTATTATTAAAGATGGAAAAAGGAAAATATATAATTTTAAATATACTTTTCCTGCAGGAGAAATAGATGGAGATTTAACTCTTGATACGGTGATTTATATAAAAAAAGCAGCTACAATTGTTGAAGAAGATGAAAAACATTTGATTAATGAAGCTGGGGTAACTGTAGGATCAATTGATTCAATTAGTTTGAATTTTAATAATATATATATGGATTTTCCGATTAAAGATGTTAAAGATAGTTCTCAACCTTTGTGGTGGCTGGAACTTAAGGAGTGGGAGGATCCGAGGAAAGATTATTTTGATGAGGATCATGTTTGTTTATATTTAAATTCTTTTTATGGCTATTGTCCGAAAGTTGGAGATACAATAAAAAATATTGAATTATTAATAGAAATTATTACATCTGCATATTTAATGATTATTCGTAAGATAGAGGATAGTGGTTATTTAAATGATACTTTAAATGATGTAGGATTAGAACCTGGAAGTATTTCGAAAATTATTTATTATTTTTATTCAAGTTGTGATACGCCACTTCGATATGAATCTATAGATTGTCTTCAGAAATCGATTCATCAAAATATTGAGAAGATGTTAAGAGGTGATTAACCAATGATACAATATAAAAAATTTACGAAAGCTCAAGCACGAGAGTTTATAAAAAATATGGATGAGCTCCCTGAAGCAGCATTTGAAGATGTTCTTGCACAGTGGTCGGAATTTGCGGTGATAGGGTTTGATGAATCATACAATAATCTACGAAAAAAAGTAATAGAGACATATAGGGAGTATAAGGATGCCGGTGGATATGAAATAGATATTAGAATAGGTTTATGTTTATATGAGGAACTTTCAGTAAAAAATGGTTTTACGAATGTTTTAGCAAACGATGATGATATATGGAGATATTTGTCATGTAAAGTCTTTCCGGATATTACATATTTGAGATATCCGCCAAGTAAAACAGATAAAAATGAAGGACATCGATTAAATACGAAACGCTTTTATTCACATACAAGAAGGATATGGTTAAAGACACTTTGGTGGTATATACATTTATCATGGCAAGGTACAAAAATATCTACATATAAAATAATAAAAGATTATGGAACGGATACGATCAGTGATTTTATAGAAAGACCAGGAAAAGGATATAGACTTGATTTATATCGGGCTCTGATGAGAGAATATTCAAAAGTTCCTATGAAATCATCTAATCTTTTTAATCGAATACAGAAACAAAATTTGGTTAATTGTAGAAGTGTGGAACCGGCGTTAACCGAGGGGGCTGAAGATGGTTATGCAAAAAGATTAATTGAACAATCAATAGACTAAGGGAGAATAGAGATGTTGGCACAAAAGATAATTGAAAACTGGGATACGTCAGCAAAAGGGTATGCAGCTGAAATTATAATGCTTTTTGAAGTTGGTTATCCTGCGTGGACAATTAAAACTAATGAGGTATATGGAGTAGCGATTCCTTTACTGGATAATGTTGAAGTTGCTGAAAAATTTTCAGGAGCAAAACTTTATAATGACATAATAGAATTGAATGGTCAAAAGGAAAATGTTCTATTGTTGGTCACAGATTTGGAAGATATAAAATATCCTTTTGCAACACTATGTGCTGAGCTTATTACACCGGGCGATGCAGGGATTCTTCGAAGAGAAGTGGAAGAAAATCCGGTTAATTGGTGGAAACAATGGAAAGAATTATTGGGGAACAAGAATATAGATGAAAGAGTCTATGATGTATTAGGAGAGTTGTATACTTTAAGGTATCTTGCCAAAAGTGGAAAAATGGCAATATGGAATGGACCAAATTCAGCTACATATGATATCGAATGTGATTGTATGTATTATGAAGTTAAATCTACTGTGGCGCGAGAAAAAAGACAAATTACATTAAATAATCATTTTCAATTAGATCCACCAGACGGAAAAGAACTTAAACTCATATTGTGTCAATTTGAGGTGGCTCAAACGGGATATAATATTGATTCACTTGTTGATGAATTGACACAATATGGATATAGTAAACAAGATTTGAACCAAAAGTTAGAGGTATTAGGATTTGAAAAAAGAAATTCTGCTAGAAAGAGATGTTATATGTTACATGCTATGATTGAATATGATGTAGATGATAAATTTCCGGCAATTCGAGAAAGCTCTTTTGTTGGTGGAGTCCTTCCGAAAGGTGTACAGACAATAACATATACGGTTTCACTGGATGGCGTGAGTGGAGAAAAAATAGAGAATAGCGAGTACGATGATGGAATATAAAACAATAGATTTATGTGCAGGAATTGGAGGAATTCGGCGAGGATTTGAGATGACTAAGAAGTTCAAAAATGTTTTATCTGCAGAAATTGATGATGCGGCTTGTGCAACGTATGAACATCTTTTTAATGAAAATCCTAAAAACGATTTAACTTCGGAGAAATTTAAAAAATTAGTAGTACAAACGGATTATGATGTATTACTTGCGGGATTTCCTTGTCAAGCATTTAGTCGTATTGGGAAAAAACTAGGATTTAGAGATGCGACTAGAGGGACAATATTTTTTGATATAGCAGATATTATATCGAGAACGAACCCAAGAGCTATATTTTTGGAAAATGTTGATAATTTAGTTTCTCATGATGAGGGAAACACTATAGCAACAATTATTCGTACACTGGAAGATGAACTTGAGTATAGGGTAATTGGTGTTACGATTGATGAAGATGGAAATTATGTATATAATAGATCTTCTCTTGTCAGAAATTCAAAAGACTTCGGGGTTCCACAGAATAGACCTCGGGCATATATAATGGCGTTTAGCAAAAGAAAATATGGAAATGCAATTAAATTATTAAATGATGAATTGCCTCTGTCTAATGAAAAAGTAATTTTTAAAGATGTTAATTCTGTATTAGAACAAGATGTGGATGACCATTATTATATGGCTCAAGGCTATTTAGATACATTAAAAAAACATAAAGAGAGAAATCATGATAATGGTAATGGATTTGGTTATTGTGTAGTTAATAAAAATAATGGAACAAATCCTATTGCATATACACTTTTAGCAACAGGCGGCTCAGGAAAAGAAAGAAATCTTATTTATCAACCTAAAAACGGAGTTGCAGGGAAAAAATTACCAAGAAAAAAGACAGTACTTAATTCAGAAGGAATTCGGGTTATGACACCAGTGGAGTGGGGAAGGCTACAGGGATTTATAGGCTATGGTTTTTTGGATGATGAAGGTACAGAGCATTTTAGTTTTCCGGAAAAAACAACAGATGTACAAAAATATAAGCAGTTTGGTAATTCGGTTTCAATTCCTGTGATAGAATCTATGGCAGAATTTATGATTAAATGCTTTGAAAAATTAGAAAATGAACAGATAGATGTAATTTATGCATTAGCTGAAAATAATGAATTTTTTACCAAAAAGGATGTTATGGAATTATTGGGATTAAATCAGACACAGGCTGGAAATATTCTTAAAAAATTAGTAGATAAGAAAACATTGGCTCGTGTATCAAAAGGTAAAACTACAAGATACGTAAAATATCGAGAAAATATACAGCTTTCACCATACAGTTACGAAGAAAAAGTAATGCAATATGCAAAAGAATTTCAAGTAATAACGAATAAAGAGGTACAAAATTTGTTAGAAATACCAGCTAAAAATGCGAATGTATTATTGTCGAATATGACAAATAAAGGTCTCCTTTTTCGTATGGAAAGAGGAAAATATACGTCAATTTCTTGAATGATCTATTAACTAAAGTTTCAACTCATGTATGAAATTAATCAAGCAGAACATAGTAAGTTTCAAACATTGATCGGTTACATTAGAAAAAACAATCAATGAGGCTAGTAATATAATGCTGGAATTCGAAATTTATTGAAGCATGAAATATTTAAATGTGAACATATTTGACAGGAAAAAGTATAGAAAATATTGCAACAACAAGTTAACTGGTTCTATTTATTGCTGTAAGTGTTCTTATATGTAGATATGCGGCTTGTAGAAGAATGAAAGCAAGATAAATAATATACTGGCTTATGAAAAGGATTTTGTAAAATTAAGAGAGGATTATAAAAAACATAAGAAAAGGAAGCTATAAGATGAGAACAAATGAAGAGTTAAAAAATATTTCAACGATTATAAGAATGAAAGAAAATGGTGTTTTTGAGAATTATATTGAATATATTACCTTTCCGTTTTACAAAAATCTGGAAAGGGGTACCACTATTCATTTTGATTTTCCGATGACTGTACTTGTGGGGAAAAATGGATCAGGGAAAAGCTCCACATTACATGCTTTGTTTGGTTCGCCGAAGGGATATAATTTGGGAGATTTTTGGTTCTCGACAGAGGTTGATCCAATCAAAGAAAGTGGAGAGGCCAATAGATTTTTTTATGGATATAGAGAATCGAAGGGGCAAGAAATTAAAGAGGTTATGATGACCAGAAGTAAACGGGAAAAAACAAAAACTAAAAAGGAAGATCCAGATTACTGGGAGACTCGAAGACCTAGTAAAAGAGATGGGATGAAAAAAACTAATAGATATGCACCAGTTAATAAATCGGTTATTTATATTGATTTTAGAGCAGAAATTAGTGCATTTGATAAGATCCTTCATTTTTCTAAGTTTGATTTAAAGTCCAGAAAAGAAATTTTACGAAAAAGATCTAAATATGTAAATAGATTATTTGAAGGAGAAAAAATGCGTTTCCCGGGAAGTTCCGATGAAAAAAAAGGGACTCGAGAGATTCTTCCAGAAAATACTGTAAAGATTATTTCTGAAATTTTAGGGAAGAAATATAAAGAAATACGGATTGCAAAACATAATGTATATAATAATCCAGGCATATCTGCTTTGATTCAAACGGAAACACAGGGCAGATATTCTGAAGCAAATGCGGGAAGTGGTGAATTTGCGGTAATACAGTTGGTCCGACAAATAGAAGCTGCACCTGATTTTTCTCTAATATTATTAGATGAACCAGAAGTTTCAATTCATCCAGGTGCACAAAAGCGCTTGAAAGAGTATTTACTTGAAACAATAATTAAGAAAAAAATACAAGTCGTTATTTCAACACATTCTCCAGTTATAATTGAAAATATACCAAACGAAGCAATTAAACTTTATAAGACTACCTTAGAAGGTAAGTTTAGGGTATATGAAGATATTACATATCAAGAAGCTTTTTTTGATATAGAAGATAGGCCTGAGGATAAAAAGATAATTTATTGCGAAGATTATGCAGCAAGAGAGATCTTGAGAAAAGTTTTAAGTTATATGGGAAATGAGAATTTATTTGAAATTATATATTTACCGGGCGGAGCAGATACACTTATTGGTAAATACATGCCGCCGTTTGCATTAAATGATTCTTTAAATAATAAAATTTATTTTTTCTTAGATGGTGATAAGAAAAATAATTATAGATTTAAAGGAAGGGAAAGATTGACTGCACAGGAAAGTAAAGATGTTGAATTTTTAAAAAAGCAAGTAAAGTGTGCATATGGAATGGAGATTGAAACATTTTCAGATGGAGGAAACGGAGGTAGAAGAGATGATCAGAAGTGTGAAATATATTTGAAGTATTTACAATTTTATGAATCTAATTTGTTTTATTTATCTGAAGGAGGAATCCCAGAAGAAATACTTTTATCAAGTGAATTTGTTAAAAAAGAGCATAAATCTATAATAATGAAATATGATGTGATTAATTATAAGAACGCTAAGAATATTATTAGCGAAATATCGAAAAATGATTTTGGTGATAACGAACATATCAAAGAAACCATTACATCACTTGCATACAAATGGAGTTTGGAAAAAAGTGAGGTTAGAGAATCGATACAGAATGATTTAATTACTATATTGAATAGAAATTAGTACATAGATTTTAATGGGGGAAAGAAGATGAATGAATATGTTCTTATGGTTTATTATGTAGAATATCTTAAAAAGATACGTAAGGTATCTGATTCAACAATAAAACATTATCAGCAAGCAATGCGATATATTTCAAATTTTCTTGTTAAAAAAGAAAAAATTAAATGTTCGATTTATGAAATTCTGGATATTGATGAATTAAAAATAATAAAGGAATACTTATATTCTGATCCTGATTTTATCGAGATAGATATACGAGGACATAGAATGTATAGTGCTGGATTTAATCATTATTTTAGATTTGCTAATGGGAAGGAATTTAAAAATATTTATCATCAAATAGAAGATATGGATATTGAAATTCCTGTTGAAGACAAACAAGTTAGTCTTAGAGATACATGGAAGAGATCATCGATAATTAAACTGCAATCTATAGAGGCAGCAGGGTATGAATGTGAAGCAAATTCCAAACATAAAACATTTATTGCTAAAAGTACAGGAAAACCATATATGGAAGGTCATCATGCGTTGCCGATGAAATATCAAGACAGATTTAAAAGCAGTTTAGATATTTATGCTAATATAATATGTTTATGTCCGACATGCCATAGGTTATTGCACTATGGTATTATATCTGAAAAAATAAATGTTATAGATAAAATATATTATGATAGGGTTGAGCGGCTTGCGGCAAGCGGTATAAGAATCAGCAAAACAGAATTTGAAAACTTAACAAAATAGTAGTTTATGAATATGAAATATAAAAGTTATAATTGAAATGGAATATTAGAGATTAGAAGTTTTGCAAAAGCCGTAGCGATCGAACGGTTGGCAGGAGAAGAATCCGAAGATGCCCTGGACTACATCATTTCCGTAGATATATTTTCCGAGGGTGTGGACGTGCCGGAGATCAATCAGGTCATCATGCTTCGTCCGACAGAGTCGCCGATCGTGTTCATCCAGCAGCTTGGCCGGGGACTTCGAAAAGCCGAGAACAAAGAATATGTCGTTGTACTGGATTTCATCGGAAATTATCGGAATAACTTTATGATTCCGATTGCGCTGTCCGGCGACCGCAGTTATAACAAGGACAATATCCGCCGTTATGTCACGGAAGGCGGCAGAGTGATTCCGGGTGCGAGCACGATTCACTTCGATGAGATTTCCAGAAAGCGGATTTTTCAGGCGATTGATAATGCGAACTTCAGCGATATCAAATTAATTCGGGAGAATTATACGAATCTGAAGAATAAGCTGGGGCATATCCCGGCGCTTGCAGATTTTGATAAGTATGGAGAAATGGATGTGCTGCGGATCTTTGACAATAACAGTCTGGGTTCGTATTACAAATTCCTTGTGAAATACGAAAAGGAATATACCATCCGGCTGTCAGAAGACGAAGAAAAAGCAATCGAATTCATTTCCAAAAAGTTGGCGAGTGGCAAGCGGATTCATGAGCTGGAATTATTGAAACGTACGTTGCAGTATCGCCATGGAATCATTGGGCGTCTGCAGAAGCATTTATCCGAGAAGTATTATTGTGAGATGGACGAGCATTGCACGGAAAATGTGATCAATATGATGACCAATGAATTTCCGACGAGCGCGGCAAAGAAGACTTACGCACAGTGTGTATTTCTGAAGAAGGAACAGGATGATTACGGCATTTCCGATGTGTATGGGAAAATGTTACAGAATCCGGAATTCTGTGCGATTTTGGAGGAACTGGTTGACTTCGGAATCTCGAGATATAAGGTCAATTACAGTTACCATTATCAGGATACGAATCTGGTATTGTATCAGAAATATACATACGAGGATGCCTGCCGTCTGCTGAACTGGGAGAGAAATGAAGTGCCGCTGAACATCGGCGGTTACAAATATGATAAGAAGACTAAGACATTTCCGATATTCATTAACTACGATAAGCAGGACAATATCAGCGATACCACAAAATACGAAGATCATTTCGTAGCAGAGAACCGGCTGATCGCGATTTCCAAAAGCGGAAGAAGCATGGACTCAGAAGATGTGCAGAATTTCCTGAACGCAACAGAACGTGGCATAGATGTGCAGCTGTTTGTAAGAAAGAATAAGGATGATAAGATATCCAAGGAATTCTATTATCTGGGCCGTGTGATCGCGATCGGGAATGCGAAGCAGTTCGTGATGCCGAATACGGATAAGACGGCGGTGGAGATCGAATGGGAGCTGGAGACTCCGGTGAGAGAAGATATTTATCAGTATATTGTGAATGAATAGAGACTGTTACAGGAAGATTTTTGACGGGAGATAAAAGGTAAGATGAAGACGATTAGAGTTGTGGCAGCAGTGATAAAGGCAGTAAAGGAAGACGGAAGAACGATGATATTCGCAACGCAGCGCGGATACGGCGAGTTCAAAGGCGGATGGGAATTCCCGGGCGGCAAGATCGAAGCCGGGGAGACACCGCAGGAAGCGTTGAAGCGTGAGATCATGGAAGAACTGGATACGGAAGTTGCGGTTGGCGAGTGGATCGAGACGGTGGAGTATGATTATCCGGGATTTCATCTTTCGATGGATTGCTTCTGGTGTGAGATTGTGAAAGGGGATCTGGTGCTGAAGGAGCATGAGGCTGCCAGATGGCTGACCAGGGAGCAGTTGGCAGATGTGAAGTGGCTGCCGGCGGATGTGGCGGTTGCGGAGAAGATTGAAGAAGAGATGGACTAGAAAATATAGAGAGGAATAAGTGGACATTGCAAATGAAAAAGAACTCAAATTTGAAGTATAAATTTGAGTTCTTTTTTAGTTCATAAGAATAATAGTAAGCGCTTAGTTTTTGGGTAACTAGATATTCGCCCTTTTCTAACTCATAATAA
>ERZ772954.1296-NODE-1296-length-20065-cov-21.459070_pt1 | contig 20065 bp, 16 predicted proteins | sample MGYA00580684_ERZ772954 | MGnify/ENA primary metagenome ERZ772954 (study PRJEB29015, sample SAMEA2737654) | human gut metagenome | biome: human gut; feature: human-associated habitat; material: faeces | place: China | collected 2012 ...
GTGTTTCAATCAGCAGGTTAACGAGGAGGAGAGTGATCGAAGATTCGGCGGATGCTCTTCCGTACACTCCCGGTGCGAGATATACCGGCAAATATGCAGGTGACTGCAAAACAAATACGGTATAAGGGAGAAGATAACCTGAAAAATATTTTTGCTGTCAGAAGAGGATCTTCTGACAGTGGAACTGGTCAGGAAAAATGAGTGTACCGGTGGGATTGTGCCGGAAACAGTTGATAGATAGAAAAGAGGAAAATTTATGTGTGGAATTATTGGTTATACAGGTAGTGAAGATGTAAAAGGAGTGTTACTTGATGCGTTAGAGCTTCTTGAGTACCGCGGATATGACAGTGCGGGAATTGCTTTGGCAGATACTGGCCTGAAACAGACGAAAGTTTATAAATGTGCGGGAAGAGTAAAAGATTTAAGAGCCATTTGTGAGTCAGAAAAACTGATCACAGAGTGTGGAATTGGTCATACCAGATGGGCAACACACGGCGGTGTAAATGATACAAACGCACATCCGCACCAGGTTGGAAAAGTGACTCTGGTACACAATGGCATCATTGAAAATTACAGAGAGCTGATCGCCGACTATGAACTGGAAAGTGTTTTAAAATCAGAGACAGACAGTGAGGTTGTGGCTGCACTTTTAAATAAGTTTTATACCGGTGATCCGGATGAAGCCATCAAAAAGACAGTTTCCAAATTAAAAGGAACATTTGCATTAGTGATCTTATTCGAAGATCATCAGGGCGAGATATACTCTGTCAGAAATGTCAGCCCGATCGTCGCAACACTTTGCAAAGAGGGGGCTATGCTTGCATCTGACCTGACAGCACTCTGCCGTTTTACCAACCGCTATTTTGTTGTTCCGGAGTATCATATTTTAAAACTGGCAAAAGATGCCATTGTCTTAAAAGATTTCAATGGCAATCAGGTGGAGCCGGACTATCTTGAAGTAGACTGGGAACTTAATAATGCCGGAAAGAACGGTTATCCGTTTTATATGGAAAAAGAGATCATGGAACAGCCGGATGCGATCGAGCGTACAATCACAAACCGCATCACAAGTGGAATGCCGGACTTTACGGCAGACGGTGTGCCGGATGAGATCTTTACACAGTGTGAGCGTGTCAACATTATCGCATGTGGAACTGCAATGCATGCCGGTCTTGTGGCACAGGCACTGATAAAGTCGATTCTTCATATGCACATCGATGTCGATATGGCATCCGAGTTTATGTATTCGGATCCGGTCATCGATGAGAAATCATTAGTCATCGCAGTTTCACAGTCCGGTGAGACGATCGATACCTTAGAGGCAGTCAAGTATGCAAAAAAACGTGGAGCGAAATGTTTATCCATCATCAACGTAAAAGGATCTTCCATTGCGCGTGAGAGTGATTATGTGCTCTATACCAACGCAGGACCGGAGATCGCCGTTGCAAGTACCAAGGCATACACGACACAGCTTGCTGTATTTTATCTGATCGTGGCAAAAATGGCACAGCTTCGCGGTGTCTTTTCACAGGAAGAGACACAGAGTTTTATCCGTGAGCTGCAGCGCACGCCGGATGTCATGAAAAAAGTGTTAGAGGGACGGCAGGAGATCCATAAACTTGCCAACAAGGTGTTAGAGGCGAAAGATCTGTTTATGATCGGCCGTGGACTTGATTACTCTATTTTGTTAGAGGGTTCTCTGAAGTTAAAGGAGGTATCCTACATTCATTCTGAGGCGTATGCGTCCGGCGAATTAAAACACGGACCGATCGCACTCATCACGCAGGATACGCCGGTCGTTGCAGCAGTGACACAGGAAAAATTAATGTCAAAAGAGCTGTCAAATATCAAGGAGGTACGGTCAAGAGGTGCGGACATCGTGCTCTTTATCAAGGAAAGTCTTGCAAAAGATATCGACCGTGCATATGATACCTTCCATCTGCCGGATATGCAGGATGAATTTATGGTAATGCCGGCATCCGTGGCACTGCAGTTACTTGCTTATTATGTTTCTTCCGACAAGGGATTTGACGTGGATAAGCCAAGAAACTTGGCGAAGGTAGTGACGGTGGAATAAGAGAAGCAAAATAAAAAGATATGTGGAAAAGTGTCCGGAAAGGGGAAAAAGACCGCGTATCTGAGCATAAAAAAAGATTGGGGGAAGCCGCACAAAGTATTTGGTGTGACTGCCCCCATTTGCATTTAGACCAGTTCCGCGATGCGCGACACTGCCACATAAATTTCAGAAATTTTATACCAGGTACGGTAGTCAATGACGCCGGTGACCGGCAGACCGAAGACACGCTGGAAGACCTCGACAGCCTCTCTTGTGGCAGGTCCGTAGATTCCGTCCGGTGTAACTGTCGGAATCGCCGGATAGGATCTTGAAATCCGTGCAAGTTCCTCCTGGATCTGACGCACTTTTTCGCCGGTCGAACCGATCGTAAGGTCGACTCTCGGCCAGGAAGCCGGGATGCCGGATACTTCTTCTGCCGTGTTGATGTACATGTTGTTTCCATAATAGTAGCGCAGAATTTCGATTGCCTCATAGTTCTGGTCACCCAGGTATTTGCTGCCCCACTGACTCAGCCAGTTGCTGCAGGTCACACGTTCCCCATCGCAGTACTGCGTTAAGATTGGCTGGCTGACGTTTGGCCGGGATAAAAAGTTCTGGAACATTTCATCCACGATGTCGGAGATGCTCTGGAAAATGTTCCTGCCGTAGGTAAATTTCTGGTCGTAGGCGGTGGAGGAGGTGATCGTGAAACTGTAGCCTTTGTTCCGGTACCACTCCGTGTACACCCGGTTTAATGTAAATGACATGATTGCAAGGATATTTGCGCGCAGCGTCGCATCCGGCCAGGTGGAATAGATTTCGCTGGACGCTACATTTTTGATGTAATCCTTGTATCGCACATAATAATCGCGCGCAGTCGTATCGTTTGGCGGACCGTCATGTACCACGACATATTCCGGTACAACGACTCTGCTTAGGACGATCTCGCCGGTCTCTGAGATCGGCTTGATCTCAGACTCTGCGATTTTCGGTGGAAAATCGCCCCAGAGGGTATTGACCGGGATCACGATCGTGTCTACCGGGTTCCCCGGTGCATCCACCTCATCCATTCGTACTTCCTGAAGCGACAGCTGCTTCGAAAACAGTTCAATTCCCGACACAGTAAACGGGCGGAATCCTTCAGCATCGACCTGAATACTATATTGCGAGAACGGCTGCTCTTCGCCTGGCTCCATTGAGAATTCAAGCGGAGGCGCAGGAAGCGTAATTTGTTCGGACATACCGGATGCATCTGTATTCACCTCCTCAATGATACTGTCCGGATCACCGGAATAGGAGATCGCTACACGGGCGTTTGTGATCGGACGGTTACTTCCTCTTGCCGTTACCTGGATCTTTAACTCACCTTGATCGGTATTATTTTGTGTATAGGCAATATCTGACATGAAAAACCTCGTAGATTCATTCATTCTATTATATGATGCAGTCTGTCAAAAGGTGTGTTTAAATTGTTTGTGTGAATTATGTTATTGTTCACAGGCATTTTCTGAACTGAAAATGCCGTATGATACAGTGGTGGCAGCAGATTTTGCCGATTTGGAATGCGAAGCATCGGCAAAATCCGTTACTGGAACGAGGTACGAGTGAACAGTAACTGAATTATAAAATAATGGAGGGGAAAATGTGGTTTATGATTTGTCAATTAACGAAAACAGAGGTATAATAATTATAATTGATGTACTGCCACAGGAAAACTATCTGTGGCATTATTTTTTCCGAAAATCAGATATAAGGTAACAGAGATATATGGCAAATTATAAAATGATCTTACAATATGACGGAACACGTTACCGCGGGTGGCAGGTGCTTCCGGCGGAACTTACGGTACAGGGAAAGTTACAGGATGTTTTGAGCAAAATGGCAGGATACCAGGTGGAGGTTACCGGTTCCGGCAGAACAGATGCAGGCGTGCATGCAAAAGGACAGACGGCTAATTTTCATCTGAGAGAGGAATGGGATGAGGATAAAATTTTATTTTATCTGAATCAGTACCTTCCAGAAGATATTGCAGTCTGTGAAGTAAAGAGAGTGGATGAGCGTTTCCACAGCAGATATCAGGCAGTGGAAAAGACCTATCTTTACCGGATCCATACAGGAAAAATACCGGAGGTATTCGAGCGCAGATATGTTTATGATTATACGGAACCGCTTGATGTAAACCGCATGAGAAAAGCGGCAGAGTACCTGTGTGGAACACATGATTTTAAATCATTCTGCGGCAATAAAAAAATGAAGAAATCCACGGTTCGGACGATTTCCCGGATACAGATCAAAGAACTGCCGGGAGAGATACAGATCTATTATACCGGAAATGGATTTTTACAGAATATGGTGCGCATTTTAACCGGTACACTGATCGAGATCGGAGATGGAAGAAGAACTCCGGAGGATGTGTCAGAGATCTTAGAGGCAAAAAACAGGGAAAGAGCAGGATACACGGCACCGGCATGCGGGCTGACATTGCTTGAGGTAATATATGGAAAAATGGTTTGTAATAAATAAAGGCGCTGATTTTGCAGGAATTGCAAAACGTTTTGGGATAAGTCCGGTTACGGCAAGGCTGATCCGGAATCGTGAGGTTATGGGGGATGAGGCAATCGCAAGATACTTAAAAGGCGGAATTGGGGAACTTTACGATCCTCATTTACTTTTGGATTCGGACCGGTTGACGGATATATTGGTGCAGAAGATCAGTGAACAGAAAAAGATCAGGGTCATAGGCGACTACGATATTGATGGGGTAATGTCGACTTATATTCTGTACAAAGGAATCACACGCTGCGGTGGCAGTGTGGATTTTCAGATACCGGACCGGATGAAAGATGGTTACGGAATCAACGATCATCTGATTGAGCAGGCAGATGAGGCGGGAATTGATACGATCATTACCTGTGATAATGGAATTGCAGCGATAGGCGAGATCGCGCACGCTAAAAGTCTTGGAATGACAGTTCTTGTCACAGACCATCATGAAATACCATATACGGAGGAGAGGGGAGAACGCCATTATAAAAGAAGTGAGGCGGATGCCATTGTAAATCCAAAGCAGATGGAGTGTACATATCCGTATAAAAATCTCTGCGGTGCTGCAGTTGCCTGGAAAGTGATACAGATCCTCTATGAAAAATGTGACATTGCGGTGGAGGAGTCCTACGATTTTTTGGAAAATGTGGCATTTGCGACGGTCGGGGATGTGATGGATCTGACGGATGAGAACAGAATCCTGGTAAGGGAAGGATTAAAGCGGATCCATACGACCATGAATCCGGGGATGCGCGCATTGATTTTACAGAATAAATTAGAGCCGGAACAGATCAGTTCCTATCATTTCGGATTTGTGTTAGGACCATGCATCAATGCAAGCGGACGATTAGAGACAGCGAAAATTGCCTTAAATCTTTTCCTGCAGGAGGACGTAAAAAAAGCATCGGAGATCGCAGCGGAACTGGTCGATCTGAATGCGCAGCGAAAAGACATGACTGCAGAGGGCGTAGAACTTGCCATGCAGCAGGTGGAAGAGGGAAATACGGGTGAAAAAGTCCTGGTTGTCTATCTGCCGGATGTGCATGAAAGTCTTGCAGGAATCATTGCAGGAAGAATCCGGGAGGCGTGTCATAAACCGACTTTTGTGCTGACAAAGAGTGAGGATGGGGTTAAAGGCTCCGGGCGCTCAATCGAGGCATATTCGATGTATGAGGAACTGTGCAAATGTCAGGAATTATTTACAAAATTTGGCGGTCATCCGATGGCAGCAGGACTTTCCCTGCCGGAAGCAAATGTAGAGATTTTCAGGGAGAAAATAAATGCCTGCTGTGGCTTGACAGAAGAAGATTTTATTCCTAAGATAAAAATAGATATTCCCATGCCCGTCGATTATCCGGACATTCCGCTGGTAAATGAGCTGTCATTGTTAGAGCCGTTCGGAAAAGCAAATGTAAAACCTCAGTTTGCGGATAAGAATCTTGGAATCGATCGTGCGGTGGTAGTCGGGAAAAATCAGAATGTATTAAAACTGACACTTAGAACCGAACGTGGAAAAGCGATATCTGCGGTTTATTTTGGAGATGTGGAGGCATTTCGGGAATATTATGGAAGAAAATATGGGGAAAATGAAGTGCAGCAGGCATTCCTTGGCAGGATAAATGCAATCCGGATGTCTGTGATATATTATCCAGAGGTAAACCGGTATCAGGGAAATGAAAACATACAGATTGTGATAAAGAATTATCAGTAAATGGAGGATATATATGTTTGGTGGAAAGAAAGAGAAAGCACTGCAGGACGAACTCTATACGATCAAAAAACAGATTGCAGAATACAGTGATGAATTAAAAGAAGATTCTGTGCAGATAACAGCATCCCGTGTCCAGATGGAAGGAAATATAGAAATTCTTGAGGAAAAGTTAGAATGTGTGGGTGAACTGGCAGAAGAGAGCTGCAGAACAGGAAAAGAACTGTACAGTACATTCGTTGAAGTACATAATGCTGTGGAATCCTTTGAGGCAAATCATTCCATTTTCATTGGACAGGTGGCAGAGCAGAATGAAAAGATCAAAGAAGTTTTTGAACAGCACAAGGCGTTAAAAGAACCGTGTGCACAGTTAGAAGAAAGTGTTTACCGCGCTGTGAAAGAGCAGGAAGGTCTTGGAAATGTGGCTGCGGAACTGGAAGATGATGCGAAAAATATGAGTGTACTGGCATTGAATGCGGCAATTGAAGCGGCAAGAATGGGAGAGGATGGAGAAAAGTTCCTTCATGCTGCTGAGGAGATCAAAAATGTGGCACTGCGGTATGAAGACAGATTAAAGACATTGTCAGAACAGATTGACGCGGTGGCAGAAGCGCAGAAAGAAATCAAAGAACAGGCTGCACAGATCAATGAAATGCAGGCAGCTATTGCATCGATGGTAATGAAGCTGTACAGTGACAGTGCACAGAAACTTTCCATATATGAAAATGGACAGACTTCCTTAAGGGAGCACATGTCCGGCAACGCAGTACCGGCTGCGGATTTTATAAAACAGGCCGGGGAGGATTTCTTAAAACTCGGGGATGAGGCAAAAGTGCAGGTTACAGCACTGCGTGAAGAAATCAATGCAAAAAAATCTGCTGAGGATGAATTGGAAAAGATCTATAATGGATGTAAAGCACTTTTGGATATGGAGTAAGTAATCTGTAATGAAATATCTGCATGCAAAACAGTCAGCGGCATAGTAAAGAGCAGTATAGAAATGAGGGAAGAACTTATATGGCAAAAGAAGAACAGATGACGTATTTATCTGCGAATGGAACGACAAAGATCCATGCGGTAAAATGGATGCCGGAGGATGGAAAGTATAAGGCAATTTTACAGATCACGCACGGCATGATCGAATATATTGAAAGATATCATGAGTTCGCAGAGTACCTGACAGAGCGCGGATTTATGGTTGTTGGCCACGATCATTTAGGGCATGGCGCTTCGGTAAAAGATGAAACAGAGTGGGGATATTTTGCAGAAAATCCGAGTGATACGCTTGTTGCGGATATGCATAGCCTGCGAACAACAGTTCAGGGAGAGAATCCGGGGATACCGTATTTTATGATGGGACACAGCATGGGTTCTTATATGCTGCGAAAATATCTGTGTCTGCATGGTGAAAATTTAAGTGGAGCGGTCATTATGGGAACTGGGTGTGTGCCGGATGGCACCATGAAATTTGGTATGTCGCTGTGTAAATTTTTAGCCTTTTTCCGTGGCTGGAATTACAGAAGTAAACTGGTGCAGAAACTTTCCTACAGCAAGCCATACCACAAATTTGACCTTTATGGAAAAGATTATACCAACAGCTGGCTGACAAAGGATGTGGAGCATGTCAAAAAATATTACAGTGATCCACGCTGCACGTTTCTGTTTACATTAAACGGGTACTATGGGCTGATGGAAGCGGTATATTTTGACAATCAGATGGATAATATAAAAAAAGTGCCGAAAGATCTGCCGGTTTTCATGGTTTCCGGGGCAGATGACCCGGTTGGTGACCTCGGTGAAGGGGTAAAAAAAGTTTATCATATGTACAAAGATGCGGGTGTGGATGATCTGACCTACCGTTTGTATGAGACAGACCGTCATGAGATATTAAATGAGACAGACCGCGATCAGGTTTATGCGGATATCTGTGCATGGATGAGTGTCAGAATTGCACAGATATAAAATATAAGATAGATTTACCTGCATAAAATATAAAGCAGGGATGGACAGTGTTAGTGAGGATTATTATGAGAAACAAAAAAGTAGTTAAAATATTATGTGTGATACTTGCAGCAGCGATGCCTGTTTCCTCCGGTGTGGGTGTGCAGGCAGCACAGGCAGGGGCAGTTGCAGCGACGGCAGATCAGACAGATGATGTGCAGAATGCAGCAGAAACTTCGGCAGAGGATTCTGCGCAGAATGCAGATAGTGACGATCTGGAAGGTTCCATTCAGTATTTGGATGATTCGGCTCAGACAAACAATTCTGATGCACAGCAGGATGGAAATATATCGTCGGATCAGACGCCACAGCAGGATGGAAATGCGACATCAGACCAGGCGTCACAGGATATCAGCGGAACGATTGTGCAAAACGAGGACAGCGATAATGTCACAATCAAGGCAAGTGATAAACCGTACCTTGCGCTTGGAGCAGATCTTAATGATTCTCAAAGAGCGACGATTCTTTCTATTATGGGCATTGATGCGGCAAATCTGTCAAATTATGATGTGGTCTATGTGACAAATGCAGAGGAACACCAGTATTTAGATTCCTATATTTCATCCTCGCAGATTGGAACAAGATCGCTTTCTTCTGTTGTGATCGTACAGAGGGATAAGGGAAGCGGATTAAACATTTCCACAACAAATATTAATTATTGTACCGTTGGTATGTATAAAAATGCGCTGACTACTGCAGGGGTAACAGATGCAGATATTATTGTAGCAGGACCAACTCCAATTTCCGGAACGGCGGCTTTAGTAGGCGTATTAAAAGCATATCAGGAGATGACAGGAAAAGAGATCAGTGATTCGGTAGTTGATACGGCGCTCAATGAACTTGTGCTGACCGGACAGTTAGAAGATTCCCTAAAAGGTGTTTCAGATGCAGAAGTAGAAGAATTTATCGCATATATCAAGGCTCTGATTGCAAAAGATGACCTGACGGATGATGCCGGGATCAACGGTGCAATCGATGAGGCGTGTGAAAAATATGGTGTGACGTTATCGGATGATGAGCGTCAGCAGATCATAGATCTGATCAAGAAGATCAATTCACTCGGAATTGATTTAAACGGACTTGTGGATTATGCGGAGTCTTTGTACAATTCGTTTAAAAACGGAGATGGAAGTTCAAATAGCGGTATAGCAGCGGCTGTCGGTGGATTTTTTAAATCGATCATTTCTTCTGTGGGAGATTTCTTTAAAAAGTTATTTTCATAATAAATATATAACGAAAAGAGGAAGCGTATGTTAGAGAGAAAAAGAAAGTTAGACTGTGCAAATGGACGTGAAAAAGCAGATCTCGTATTGAAAAACGGAAATGTGCTGAATGTCTTTACGGAGGAAGTGTTAAAAGCGGATGTTGCGATCTGCGGGGACACGATCGTAGGCGTAGGTGAATACGAGGGAAAAGAAGAAATCGACTGTACCGGGAAATATCTGGTGCCGGGCTTTATCGATGCGCATATGCATATTGAATCCTGTATGGCAGCACCGGGAGAACTTGCCAAAGTCCTTGCGAAGGCGGGAACAACGACGATCATTGCCGATCCGCACGAGATCGTGAATGTCAGCGGAACAAAAGGAATGGACTATTTCTTAAAATGTGCTGCAAAACTTCTGGTAAACGTATTTTTTATGGTGCCTTCCGCAGTTCCTGCAACGGATGTGGAGACAAACGGCTGTGGTGAATTTCTTGCCTCTGACATGATGAAATATGTGGATAATGCAAGAGTACTTGGACTCGGTGAGACCATGCGTTTTATGGAGTGCTGTGAGGGTGAAAAGAGAATGGCAGACAAGTTAGAGCTGTTTGCCAAGAAACATATTGATGGGCATGCGCCTGGAATCCGAGGAAAAGAAGTGCAGGCATACCGTCTTGCCGGTGTGGAAAACGATCATGAGTGTTCTACCGCTGAGGAAGTGCTCGATAAACTCCGTGCCGGACTGCATATCTATGTGCGCGAGGGAAGTGGTGCAAAGAATTTAGAGACACTGATCAAAACAATGTTAGATGCAGGTGTATGCTTAGACCGCTGTGCTTTCTGTACGGATGACAAGCATGTGGAGGAGATCCGCAAAGAGGGACATATCAGTACCTGCATCCGCAAGGCGATTGCACTTGGCGTGCCGGTTGCAAAAGCCTATAAGATGGGAAGTTATCAGGCGGCAGAGTTTTATGGATTGAAAAATTATGGCGCGATCGGTGCGGGTTACCGTGCAGACATCGTATTTTTAGATGATTTAGAGCAGGTCAGACCGCTTGATGTCATGAAGGACGGACGTATTCTGACAGAGGAAGATTATGCGAAAGATTATTCCGTTCCGGTTCCGGATGAGCTGCTTCATACCGTTCATGTGGGAGAGGTCACCAAAGAGAAAATCAGGCTTTCCTGTGATGGAAAAACGGATGTGATACAGATGAACCCGCACCAGATCGTGACCACGCATCTGGTGGAGGAAGTGCCGACAGAAAACGGATATTTCAAATCGGATGGTGTATACAACAAGATCTGCGTGGTAGAGCGTCATGGAAAGACAGGGGAGATCGGTGTTGCGCCGCTGAAAGGGTTTGGCGTCAAAGGCGGCGCAGTGGCGACTTCCGTTGCACATGATTCCCATAACCTGATCGTTGCGGGCGATAATGATGAGGATATCCTTGCAGCAATCAAAGGTGTGGAAGAAAATCAGGGCGGATATGTTATCGCTTCCGGTGGAAAAGTCGTGGATGTGCTTCCGCTTCCAATCTGCGGTCTGATGAGCGAAAAATCCTGTGATGAGATCACGGAAAAAGTGGCGGACATGTTGGAGAAAGCAAAGAAACTTGGCATTTCCGAGGACATCGATCCATTTATCACGCTTTCCTTTATGGCACTTACGGTAATACCGGAGATCCGTGTGACAGAGCGCGGCGTGTATCTGTTTGGTGCGAAATAGTAAGGCAGTTATAATTTTTTGTATATGAAAAAAGAGATATGATATCGAAAAGTGTACCGACCCCAAAAGTTAGACCTAAAAATCTAACGATTGGAGGCCGGTATTTTTATTGCTTTATTTGTTTCATATAAATTCAATGAAATCTCAATATCTTGTAATCTTTAGAATTCCTTAATAATATTTTCCATAAAATAAATGTTGACAAATTATATTATATGAAATATAGTATTAATAAGAAAATAATATTAAAACAGATAGAATATTATAAAGAAAAGGAGATGAGCGTATGGTATTTAATACAGGAGCCGCTCTCTTAGACGCAATCGTGTTAGCTGTTGTGTCGAAAGAGGAGGAAGGCACCTATGGCTATAAAATCACACAGGATGTACGAAAAGCCATTGATGTATCAGAGTCCACTTTGTATCCGGTGCTCAGGAGACTGCAGAAAGACGGATGCCTTGAGGTATATGACAGAGAGTGCGGAGGCAGGAACAGGCGTTATTATAAGATCACGGAACCGGGGCAGGATAAGTTAGTTGAATACCGGAGAGAATGGGAAGATTATTCCATGAAAATATCAGCATTATTTTCAGGAGAGGAGCTTTAGAGGTTATGAAAAGAGAAGAATTTTTAAAACAGTTAGAACAGCTTCTGGATGGAATATCAGAAGAAGAAAAAGCGGATGCGCTTGCGTTTTACCGCAGTTATTTTGAAGATGCGGGCGAGGAAAATGAGGAATCCGTCATAGCGGAGCTTGAATCACCGGAGAAGGTTGCCCAGAGCATCAAAAAAAATCTTGGCATGGAAAAAGAGAATGGATCTTATGGCATGCCGGCGGATCAAAATCCGGAGTGGAATAAGAACGATGATATGTTTGTGAAAAGCGAAGAGGTGCCAAAAGAAAAGAAAGGTGGATGGAGTGCAGCAGCAATCGTAGTGGTAGTTCTTACATCACCGTTCTGGCTGACATTGCTTTTAGTCGTGGCATCACTTCTTCTTGCGGTTGTTGCGATATTGTTTGGCATTGCGGTTGCAGTGGTTGCAGTGATGGCATCACTTGTGTTTGCAGGTTTCCTTTTGATTGGTTTTGGATTCAGCACTTTATTTACCGGTGGAGTGGCTGTCGGGCTTGGACTGACCGGAGCAGGACTTTTGGTATTGGGACTCGGAATCCTTGCAGTACTTCTGGTCGTGTGGGTGTCTGGCGTATTCCTTCCATGGGCAGTCAGGGGAATCATCGGTTTGTGTAAAAAACCGTTTGAAAAGAAGAAAGAAAGTGGGGTGGCAGCATGAAAAAATTTACAAAAATTATGTTAATCATTGCAGTGTCATTGCTTGGTGCAGGACTGATCTTCTGCGGTGTCAGTACTGCGATGGGGGCTTCTGTATGGCGTATGGCAAAGAATGGAGAACTCCGGTATGGAAACTGGCATATTGGTCCGGTGGGACTTTATTATAGCAGTGCTGATGGAGATGACGAAGAAGATGATGATATGGATGATTTTGATGAAGATGACGATGATAGCGATGACGATGATATGATAACAGATATCGGTGATATGGAGTTTTCTACTGAGGTACCTGCAGGTGGAGCAGACAGCAGCTTTGATGTCTCTTCCATTCGAAATATCAAGCTGGATATTGATGCAGCGGAAATTACAGTCAAAGAACCGGATGACAGTACGAAGATCCGCGCCGTATTAAAACACGGTAAGGAGAAATATTATTCCTGCAGGTTGGATGGTGATACATTAAAAATTAAATACGATGCAAAAAAACACTATTATAAAAGATCGCCGCAGATCATCCTGTATCTGCCCAAGGGAAGTTCTTTTGATGAGCTGAATTTTGACATCGGTGCTGCAGACATGAGCTGGAAAGATTTTGATGTCAGCTGCAACAATCTGATTCTAAAAGTCGGGGCCGGTAATTTTGAAGCAGAGCAGTTTCAGGTATACGGAAAGATGGATGTATCCGTAGGCGTTGGAAATGTGGAGATTACAGACGGTGTAGTTTATGGTGATGTTGCGTTAGACTGTGGGGTTGGCAATTTTTCCATGGAGGGAAGTGTTGAGGGTAACCTGAAAGCAGACTGCGGCATGGGAAGCATGACACTCGATTTAAACGGCGAGGAAAAAGAGTATAACTACAAACTTTCCTGCGGACTTGGTTCGATTGATGTGGATGGTGAAACTTACTCAAACATCAGCGGAGATAAAGAAGTCAAAAATGAAGGGGCAGAGAAAAATATGGAACTTGACTGTGGCATGGGAAGTATTGAAGTGGATTTTGAGTAGACTAAGATCCTGTGTCAGTTGACAATTAAGGTGCAAATCATTATGATAAAAATGACGTCGGCGTACAATCGTTGTACATCGGCGTCATTTTTGTAGTGTTTCTCAGACCAAAGAAAAACAAAACAATGCAAAAATGGGGGATCTATGAATAAAACAATCAGAATCGTACTTTATGTACTTTCCATACTGACTGTGGCGGGCGTGATCGCAGCGGCAATTTTAACCGGCGGCCAGGCAAAACCGGCGTCTGCGCCGGGGGCGACGGCAGAAGAGGAGCAGGCGGATATGTCTGATGCGCAAACCACTCTGGATGGAGCAGCCACAGCGGATGGAAGTGGAATATCGACGGATGGTGCAGAAACGGCAGGTGAAGACGGAAGCATGTCAGAGAATGCAGTCACAGCAGGTGAAAATGGAAGCATATCAGATGATGCAGCCACAGCAGCTGGAACTGGGAGTGCATCAGATGAAACAGCAAACAAGGATAATCAAAAAGACTCCGGCGATACAACCATCATCCTGACAGGTGATGTTCTTTTTGCAAATGCTTTCAAGGCAGCCTATGATGCCGGCGGGATCGAGCGTGTCGTCTCACCGGAACTGTTAGAACAGTTAAAGGCAGCCGATATCCTGATGGTAAACAACGAGTTTCCATTTAGTGACCGTGGGGAACCGATGGCAGACAAGCAGTTCACATTCCGGTGCAGTCCTTCCTATGTAAGGGCGTTAAATGAAATGGGTGTGGATATTGTATCACTTGCAAACAATCACACCTTAGATTATGGAAGAGCGGCACTATCAGACACTTTCAGTGCATTAGACGGAGCAGGAATCCTGTACGGTGGTGCCGGAGATTCGGTGGAGCGTGCAAAAGAAGTGCAGATTATGGAAGTAAATGGAAAAAAATATGGATTTATCGCTGTATCGCGCGTGGTACCGTCTGCTGATTGGAAGATCGAGAGTGCTGCGCCGGGAATGTTTACCTGTTATGATGCCACAGCACTGATCGAAGTGATCAAAGAAGCAAAACAGACCTGTGATTTTGTGACGGTATTTCCACACTGGGGGACAGAGTACAGCGAACAGCCGAATGCCGTGCAGCGTGAACTGGCAAAACAGTGCATGGATGCAGGTGCAGATCTGGTTGTCGGAGCGCACACACATTGTCTGGAAGGAATCGAATGTATTGACGGAAAACCCGTGTTTTACAGTCTGGGTAATTTTATTTTCGGACAGAATATTGACAGATCCGCCGCTGTGAAAGTTACAGTGACAGAAGATGGAACAGTTTCTTATGCGCTGATTCCGGTCTATGCATCGGACGGGCAGACAAAACAGATGGATGCGAATGCGGCACCGGGGCTGTTTTCTTATATGGAGAGTATCTCGGACAATGCTTCGGTAGATGCAGCGGGAAATATCAGTGAAAAGTAGTATAGGAGGAATAGTATGAAAAACAAAATTTTGGGATTGCCAAAGGCAGCTGTGATTGTCATTGGCATTGTGATCACGGCACTGTTTCTGGTGTTGATGAATCTGGTTGGAGCAGCGGCGACACATTTCACAACCATCATGGACAGTTATACGTTACAGTTTATTGCTGAGATCGGCGTGGCAGTTTATGCGATCGGTATGCTGTTTCTTACAGGATACCAGCAGTCACTTAGAAAAACCGGCGTGGGCTTTCTCCGGGGATTTTATACTGGAGGATTTATGGTAGGATACTGCGTGTATGTGGCAGTTGCACAGTTATTTTTGCAGAGTGTTTCCGGTTCGGACGGAGTGCGCTCTGCCGGTGGGATCATGATTTACATACTGACCATGTTTTTGGTCGGCATGAACGAGGAAGTGATCATGCGTGGAATCGTGTTAAACCTTTTTGCGGACCGTTTTTCAAACACAAGACGGGGAGTGCTTGCAGCCATTATTTTATCCAGCGTGATCTTTGGTGCGGCACATATCCCGAATGTACTTTCCGGTGTGCCATTATCCAGCGCATTGATCCAGGCACTGCAGGCAACATTGCTCGGTGTGCTGTTTGCAGCAATCTATCTGCGCAGCGGAAATTTATGGATTTGTATCATTATTCATGCACTTGTTGATTTTGGCGGATTAATGGCGAGTGGCATCTTTGGAAATGGTGATATGACGGACATGATCGGCAGCCTTTCTGTGTTAAATCTTGTAGTGACAGTTCCGCTGTTTTTGGTTCCATGTATCGTATTACTGCGGAGAAGCAAGTTAGACGAGATTGTGGAAATGAGAGAAGGTGAGATTATCATCCCGTCAGAGCGTGAGGGAGAAAATATTGCGACGGTATCATTAGTTCTTGGAATCCTTGGCATTGTGACAGGGTTTGTGGGATATGGAGCAGGATTTGGTCTGGTCGGTCTGCTTGGTGCAATCTGTTCGAAAAAGATAAAACCACAGCAGAACGGTACAGCAACCGCTGCATTGATCACTTCAATTATCGGACTGGTGATCGCTGCACTGATGATTACTGCAATCATGTTTCTCATGCCGGTTTTAAGTGATACCAGTACACTTGAATCCATTATGAATCAGTGATTCTGTCTGGGTGAGGAATGCTGCCTGCGGTACTGATGCGGGGAAACACCATATTTTTCTTTAAATGACCGGATCAGGTGACTGCAGTCGGCGTATCCCGTCTCCTGACTGATATAATTTAAGTCAAAATTTGTAAAAAGAAGCATATCTTCTACTTTGCACAGCCGGATAAATTCAATATATTTTTTACAGGACTGCCCGTAGATTTCACGGAAATTTTTGGCGAAATGTGAATAACTCATATGACAGAGTGTAGCAATATCTTCTACACGGATGTTTTCGCAGGCGTGACGGTCAATGTATTCTGTGATGGTATAGATCGTATTTTCTTTTGTGAGTGAAGAAAAATAACAGTCAGTATCGAACCCGTCATCGCGCCAGATGCGAAGCAGCCAGGTCAGAAGTTCTTTGACCTTTGACTGCAGGATCATCTGATACCCATACTGCATATTTTGCATTTCGCGGACACAGTCGTCAAATAAAGACTGTACCGGAAGAGAGTGGAGTATCTCCTCCGGGAAATAAATATCAGCCTGCTCGTTATTTATGGCATTGTTAAACAGTGCACTGTAATTCCAGCTTCCACCGGTAAGTGAAGCGGAAGAATCCAGCTGGCTTAGGTCAAATTTTAAAACATAATACTGCAGAGGGGCATCGGATACTGCATGGACAGAATGAACGACGGAGGGGAGAAAGACGATCATGTCACCTTCCGTCACAATATAACTTTGTTCATTCTGATACATCAGGGCGGTGCCCCTTGTTACATACAGGATTTCCATAAAATAATGCCAGTGTGGCTGCACGGGCAGCCATTCTTTCTTCATATCTAAAAAGAAACATTCGTAAGGTTTGTTCAGTTTGTCGGTATATTCAAATAAAGATTTCATAGACGGCTCCATAAAAATAGATTTATGCAATTTTTAACTTGAAAAATTATAGCAGATATATATGACGAATGCTATATTAATGGCAGAATCAGTAAAATAAATGTTATATTTTTAAGAGTGCATTGAGAAAAGGGAGGAAAAAAATATGGAATATATCTGTGGGGTGACTTTTGCACCGTTTGCGTGTGCCGGGGCTTTTTTTAAACCGGGGGCAAAGGAGAGCCTTGCCATGATGAAGGAGAGGACCGGCGCAAATTTCGTGATATTTGTGCCTGGAGGGTTACAGGAGACACCGCAGTCGGAGGAGATCTGCTTCACATCAAAGGCGACGATGGAAGATGACGAGCTGATCGCTATGATTGAATATGCAAAGGAAATAGGGCTTCGTGTGGCATTAAAACCGACCGTAAACTGTAAAAACGGGACCTGGCGGGCGCATATTAATTTTTTTGATGAGGATGTTCCGTGTGAACCGAAATGGGGAAACTGGTTTGCATCCTATACGGCATTTCAGCTTCACTATGCGAAAATTGCAGAACAGCATGACTGTGAAATGTTTATTGCCGGCTGCGAGATGGTGATGAGTGAGCACCGTGAAGCAGAATGGCGCAAACTGCTCTCGGATATCAGACAGGTCTATCATGGACTGCTTTCCTATAATACAGATAAGTATCAGGAACACCGGGTAAACTGGTGGGATGCTGTGGATGTGATTTCTTCGAGTGGTTACTATCCATATGGGGACTGGGAAAATCAGCTGGATCGTATTGAAACCGTGGTAAACAGATTTCAAAAACCGTTTTTCTTTGCGGAAACAGGATGTATGTCGGTAAAAGGTTCCAAAGAGGTGCCAAATGACTGGTGTGTAAGAGGTGATGCGGATCCAAAGGGTCAGGCAGAATGGTACGAAGATATGTTTAATGCCTGCAGTAAAAGAGACTGGGTAGGAGGTATGGCACTCTGGTCCTGGGATGCAAAGCTTTATCAGGAGCGGAGTGCAAAGACCCGTATGGACTATGAAATTTATGCAAAGCCCGCAGAAACAGTCGTAAAAAAATATTATGATATTTTTAATAAATGATGTTGATGTCAAAAGCTGATTTTTAAATAAAAATAGTCAAAAGGTTAAAATTAGTTTACAATAACTTAAAAAAAGGTTATAATCCAAAATATAATAAAAAATGAATCGCAGAAAAGTAAAGGAGAAGAAGAATGAGCAATTACATGGATACTTACAGACAGTGGTGCACAGATCCGTATTTTGATGAAGATACAAAAGCTGAGTTAAAGAAGATCGAGGGGGATCAGGCAGAGATCGAGGATCGTTTTTACAGACAGTTAGAATTTGGAACAGGCGGTTTAAGGGGTGTGATCGGAGCCGGAACCAACCGTATGAATATTTATACTGTGCGTCAGGCAACACAGGGACTTGCAAATTATATCATCTCCCAGAACGGACAGGAGAAAGGTGTTGCGATCGCACATGATTCAAGAATCATGTCCACAGAATTTACAGAGGAAGCAGCGCTTTGCTTAAATGCAAACGGCATCAAGGCATATGTATTTGACAGCCTTCGCCCGACACCGGAGTTATCTTTTGCAGTGCGTGAGTTAGGATGCATTTCCGGTATCGTCATCACAGCAAGCCATAATCCGAGAGAATACAACGGATACAAAGTATACTGGGAGGACGGCGCACAGATCACACCGCCTCATGACAAAAATATTTTAGCAGAAGTTGCAAAAGTAACTTCCTTTGACCAGGTAAAGACTATGGCAAAAGAAGATGCAGTTGCAGCAGGACTTTACAATGTGATCGGCAAAGAGATTGATGACCGTTACATGGAAGAACTGAAAAAACAGTCCATTCATCCGGAGATCATCAAAGAGATGGCAAAAGACATCAAGATTGTATACACACCATTACATGGAACCGGAAATCTCCCGGTGCGCCGTGTGCTAAAAGAACTTGGATTTGAAAATGTCTATGTTGTAAAAGAGCAGGAACTTCCGGACGGAAATTTCCCGACCGTTGCTTATCCGAACCCGGAATCTCCAAAGGCATTTGAGCTTGCCTTAAAACTTGCAAAAGAAGTGGATGCAGATATTGTGCTTGCCACAGACCCGGATGCAGACCGTCTCGGTGTTTACTGCAAAGATACCAAGACCGGAGAGTATGTGACTTTCACCGGAAATATGTCCGGAATGCTCATCGCAGAATATATTTTAAGAGAGAAAACAGCAACGGGAACAATGCCTGAGAATCCTGCGCTTGTAGAGACTATCGTTACAACGGACATGGCAAAAGCGATGGCAGCTTTCTATGGCGTGGCACTGATCGAGGTACTGACCGGATTTAAGTATATCGGAGAGCAGATCAAACGGTTTGAACAGAACCACTCCCACAACTATGTATTCGGACTGGAGGAAAGTTATGGATGCTTAGCCGGAACATATGCAAGGGATAAAGATGCCTGCGTGGCTGTCATGATGCTGTGCGAGGTGGCTTCGGGGTGCAAAAAGCATGGCAAAACACTGTGGGATGCTATGCTCGACCTGTATGAGAAGTATGGTTACTACAGAGAAGGTCTCTCTACCATGACCTTAAAAGGAATCGACGGAGCAGCCCAGATCCAGCAGATGATGAGTGATATGCGGAGCAATCCAAAGAAAACACTCGGCGGATTTGAAGTGCTTGCAGTCCGCGATTACAAAGAGGATACAAGAAAAGATTTAAAGACAGGCGAAGTGACAAAGACAGGACTTCCGGCTTCTAATGTTTTATATTATGAACTTTCTGACAATGCATGGTGCTGTGTGCGCCCATCCGGAACAGAGCCTAAGATCAAATTCTACTATGGTGTCAAAGGCACTTCTTTACAGGATGCAGAGGAAAAACTGGAAGCATTAAAAAAGGATCTTGTGGAAGAATAGAAAAATGAATATTCAATTTGATGAAAAAAACAGAGTATTTAAGTTAGATACAGAGCATACAAGCTATGTGATGGCAGTAGTGGATAACGAGGGATTTTTAGGACATGTTTACTATGGCGCAAAGATCA
>ERZ772954.1315-NODE-1315-length-19729-cov-4.357426_pt1 | contig 19729 bp, 17 predicted proteins | sample MGYA00580684_ERZ772954 | MGnify/ENA primary metagenome ERZ772954 (study PRJEB29015, sample SAMEA2737654) | human gut metagenome | biome: human gut; feature: human-associated habitat; material: faeces | place: China | collected 2012 ...
CTACGCCAATAACGCAGCCAATCTGCCAAGCCCCTTCAAGGCCCTCCAGATGGGCAGCGTGTGGCGTGCGGACCGTCCCCAGAAGGGCCGTTTCCGCCAGTTTGTACAGTGTGACATTGATATCCTGGGAGATGCCACCAGCCTGGCTGAAATTGAGCTGATTCTGGCTACCACCACCTACAACGCAGAGATCTATCCCTTCATGCGTACCTTTATCGAGCATCTCACCGAGCGTAACTACCAGAACCGTACGATCGGTCTCATTGAGAACGGAAGCTGGGCACCGACTGCAGCTAAAGTCATGAAAGGAATGTTCGAGAAGAGTAAAAATATCACATGGCTTGAGAACAATGTAAAGATCATGTCCTCCCTCAGCGATGAGAATGTGGCAGAGATCGATGCAATGGCAGAGGAGCTCTGCAAGTAATTTCTGAATGTCAGAACAGCTTATAAAAAATAAAGATATAACATAATAAAAAGACGTGGATCCGTAAGGCCACGTCTTTTTTATTTACCAAGTAACAGTTACATCCTCTTACACCACATAAATCCATAAGCCGGAAGCTCCACGTCCTTAAGCTCCAGTGTCTGGTCAGTGATCAGATCACGGAAGGTTCCTTCCTCCTGCATCCAGGCAGTTTTTTCGCTGTCACTGAAATTGAAGATTCCGATGAAACGTTCGTTTCCTTTCTGGCGGAGGATGCAGAGGATGCTGTCATCATGAACATCGTATGTATACACGTCACAGTCCTTATCAAAAACAGATTCCTGGCTGCGGATCTGCTCCATGCGGCTAAGAGTCTGGAAGATCTGTCCCTCAACGGAGGATTTGGAGTTTCTTTTTTCGGCAAGCTCCCACTGGAAAGCACCACGGTGGATATAGCGGGAATCTGCAGCCTTATCCGGATCCTCTTTATAGGAATAATCATTGAGACGTCCGATTTCATCGGAGCTGTAAAGCATCGGGATTCCGGACTGGGTAAGCATATATGCGTGAAGCATCAGATCCTCGCGGATACCCCTTTTCAGCTTCTCGTCATCTTTTTCAAAAAGAGCAGCCTCGATCCCGCACATGGAAGCAGTAGTTCCGCAGAAGCGGGCATCCTGAGTTACCGGGTCATCATTATAGAGCTCTCCGCGACTGTCGCTTCCCGGATACTTTCCTGTAAAGAAATCATTCAGGTAACGCTTATGGGATGGCTCATCCATGTCCCATTCTTTCAGGGTGGCGAAATCAAGTCCCCAGCCGATATCGTCATGGCAGCGGAGATAATTCAGGAAGGTGTACTGCTTCGGAAGGCTGTTTACAATATCCATTTGTTTTTTCAGAAGGCGGATATCACGAGTGGCAATGCTGTTCCAGGTTGTAGCCATGGTTGTTACATTGTAAAGCATATGGCATTCCGGCTTCTCTACGGTTCCGAAATAGGGAACAACCTTCTCCGGCTCCATAACGACCTCACCCAGAAGTACAACACTTGGGCAGACGATCTCGGCGATCATACGCATCATACGAACGATCGTATGCACCTGCTTCAGGTTACGGCAAGGAGTTCCCAGTTCCTTCCAGATATACGGAACCGCATCGATACGGATCACGTCCATTCCCTGGTTTGCAAGGAAGAGGAAGTTGTACATCATCTCATTGAAAACACGGGGATTGCCGTAGTTCAGATCCCACTGGTACGGATAAAAGGTAGTCATGACATAGTGACCGATATCCGGAAGCCAGGTAAAGTTCCCCGGAGCAGTGGTTGGGAATACCTGTGGTACGGTCTTTTCGTACTCGTCCGGGATTTCACGGTTGTTGTAGAAGAAGTAGCGGCTCATATATTCGCCGTCACCCTGGCGTGCTTTTTTGGCCCACTCATGATCCTCGGAGGTGTGGTTCATAACAAAATCCATACACAGGTTCATCCCGTTTTTGTGGCATTTATCTGCAAGGGCAGCCAGATCCTTCATAGTACCAAGGTCCGGGCGGACTTTGCGGAAGTCGGCTACTGCGTAACCACCGTCGGAACGGCCCTTCGGGGTATCCAGGAACGGCATTAGATGAAGGCAGTTCACGTTGCATTCCTTAAGATATGGAAGCTTGGCAGAAACTCCCTTGATGTTGCCGGCAAAATTGTCAATATAGAGCATCATGCCAAGCATATCCTTCTGGCGGAACCAGTCCGGATTTTTTTCTCTTTCCAGGTCGCGGTTTTTGAGCGCGCGGCGGCGTGCTGTAAAATACTGGTACATCTGGTCGCAGAGCTCCGCAAACATATCGTCATTGTGATAAAGCTCTGTGTACAGCCATCGAAGCTCGTCGTGATGATGGTTTAAACGTTCCTGAAAAATTTCCTGATCTTTTTTCATGATTTCCTCCCTGAATAGATATTTATAGATGCCGGGAAACCTGTAAAATATTTCCCGGCGGTAATGGTTATCTGACATTTTTCCACAGAATTATAGCATGAAGTTTCCGGTACATGAATATACGGGTTGTTATGGAATATGGAAAAATGTTGTAAGTATTTTCAGTCTCCGGTTGTCTGCCGTCGTATCAGAACAGGAGTGATCTTTTTGTGGAGCGGTTTTTGAAGCGGTGCCGGTTTTCTTTTCTTCATTTCGTTCATCTGTTCCACAAGCAGTTCCATGGTAGTCTGTGCGATCACATCAATCTGCTGTCCAATAGTAGTGATCGGAATGATGGACTCCGCAGCAATGGGTGAATTATCGAATCCGATGATCTGATATTCATCCGGCAGACAGTTGTATTTCTGGAAGATCAGATTGAGAAATATATTTGCGTAAGTATCATTGGATAAAAATATGCCTTTTTTCTGACCGGAATATTTACTGTCAATATCTTGAAAGATCACACGCATCTGTTCAAAAAGCTCCTGATAGGAATCACCGGAAACATTAAGGTTCAGTTCATAAGGAACATGATATTCCCGGCATGTTTCCTCAAAGGCACGGATACGGTCATAAGCCGGAATATTCTCAGGTACATGGACATTGATGTGGATCAGTACATCACACTGATTACGTATCAGCAGAGAAGTAGCCTGCATGCTGCCCATGTAATTGTCTGTTGTAACGCTGCATATATGTTCTGCTTCACGTTCAATGGCGATCACAGGAATATTATAGGAAGCCAGTTTTTCAGAGGAAAGAGTATGGCTGAGAACAATAAGTCCTTCAATCTTATAAGCCATCAGCTCGTCCAGATACTGCATTTCTTTCTCCGGGCCGCCATCACTGACAAAAACCAGAAATTTGTAATGATAGTCGGAGTAACTTCGAAGAAGCTGTGTCAGCATTTCGGAATAATAATGAAGATAAAGGTTCGGGACAATGATCCCTACAAATTCGCTTTTTCCATTGGCAAGAACCCTGGCAAGCTTGTTTTTTCTGTAGCCGAGCTCATCAAGGGCTTTTGCGATCTTTTCCTGATTTTCCAGGGTCAGAGAATCCGGATGATTGAAATATCTGGAGATCGTGGTCTTGGAAAAACCAGTGTATTCTGCAATATCGGCAAATGTTACCTGTTTTTTAGCCATAAAAAAATATTCTCCTTTTAACAGCAGAAAGTTATGATACGGAATGCAGATGTGATCATATAAGAGAAAGCTGCAGACCGTACAGGATGATTGGATTGATATAATAAGTATAACAATACAGACGTTAAATAGCAATAAAAAAATAACCAGTTAAGTTACCGGTAACTTTTCTTGAATAAATTAACAAAAAAGGTTGACAGAAGCTATGTCATATAGTAGTATCAAATTATAAAGTAACCGGTTACTTTACCGGTTACTAAACAAGAACGAAAGAACAAAAAAGGGAGGAAAAGAGAATGAAAAAAGGTTCTGCGAAAGCTGTTCCGGCAGGAAAAAGAACTGCTGCAGAAAAGCTTCAGTATGTGAAAAAGAACTGGCAGCTGTATGTGTTTTTTCTGCTGCCTGCACTTCTTCTGACGATCATCTTCAAATACGTGCCCATGGGTGGCGTACTGATCGCTTTTGAGGACTACAATGTCATTGATGGTGTATTTGGAAGCAAATGGGTAGGACTGGAATACTTCCGGAGATTTCTGGCATCACCGGATTTTATGAATTATCTTGTGAACACTCTGAAACTGAGTATTTACGGACTGCTGTGGGGATTTCCGATTCCGATCATCCTGGCACTTCTTCTGAATCAGATCAGGAGAGCCGGGATCAGGAAAAAAATTCAGCTTCTGATCTATGCGCCGAATTTTATTTCCGTTATCGTACTCTGTGGTATGGTTCGTATGTTTCTTTCACCGGTAGGTCCGCTGAATAAACTGATCGGTTCTGATGCCAACTGGATGACCATGCCGGCGGCGTTCCGTACGATCTACATAGCCAGCGGAATATGGCAGACAGCCGGATGGGCGTCCATTATGTATACAGCAGCACTTGCCAATGCAAGTAAGGATCTGGAAGAGGCAGCAGTGGTGGATGGAGCAAATATCCTGCAGCAGATCTGGTATGTACAGCTTCCGGCTATTAAAAACATCATTGTGATCCAGTTTATTCTTCAGGCCGGAAATATTATGAGTATTGGTTTTGAAAAAGCATATGCACTGCAGACAGATATGAACCTCCCTGCATCTGAGATTCTTTCTACTTATGTATACAGAATCGGTCTTCTGAATGGAGACTATGGATATTCTACAGCAGTGGGGCTGTTTAATTCAGTGATCAATGTAATTCTTTTGATCTTTGTAAACTGGGTAGTCAAGAAACTGAATGACGGAGAGGGATTATAGGAGGTGCTGTTATGGCAAAAGCAAAGAAAAAGAAATATTCGGCATCTGACAAAGCCATTTTAGGAATCGGATACGTACTTCTGGGTGCATTTGTACTTTCCATTCTGGTTCCGCTTTTATATGTTGTGATCGCATCCTTTATGGATCCGAATGTGCTGAACAGCCAGGGGATCAGCTTTGATGTGCGGAAGTGGACAATCGATGCGTACCGCAGAGTTCTTGAAAATAATATGATCTGGAGAGGCTTTGCAAACTCATTTTTTTATTCCCTGGTGTTTACCATTATTTCAGTTCTGGTAACTCTGCTGGCAGCATATCCAATGTCCAAGAAAGAATTTGTGGGAAGAAATTTCTTCAATGTTATTTTTCTCATTACCATGTTTTTCGGTGGAGGAATGATCCCGACTTTTATCCTGATCAATCAGCTGCATCTGGTAAATACAATCTGGGCAATCCTGCTTCCGGGTGCGTTTAATGTCTGGAACATGATCCTTGCCAGAACCTATTATCAGTCTATCCCCAAGGAACTCAGAGAGGCATCTGCCATTGACGGTGCCACGGAAATCGAGCATTTTTTCAAGATCATGATGCCGGTATGCAAACCGATCATCGCAGTGCTTGCACTGTGGTCCTTTGTAGGAATGTGGAACAGTTATTTTGACGCTATGATTTATTTGAATGATGCGAAACTGCAGCCATTGCAGCTGGTACTTCGTTCCATCCTTGTACAGAATACACCGCAGCCCGGAATGATCGCAGATATCCAGAGTACTGCACAGATGGCAAAGGTAGCGGAGCTTCTGAAATATGCTACGATCATTGTATCAAGTTTACCGCTTCTGATCATGTATCCATTCTTCCAGAAATATTTTGACCAGGGCATTATGGTTGGTTCTGTAAAAGGCTGATGACAGGAGGTTGATAATGATGAAAAAAAGAATGAAGGCATTATTGGCAATCGGGCTTTCTGCAATTATAATGGTATGCAGTGCCGGATGTGGAAATGGAAAAGAACACATGAAAGCAGAAACAGATCCGGATACCCCGGTGGAAGATGTGTCCTTTCCTCTGAAAGAAAAAGCAGAGCTGTCTTTTATTACCAGTGCACCTGCAACATCTACACAGGAACCTAATGAAAGAACGATCTTTGAAAGACTGGAAAAGCAGACCAATGTCCACATTGACTGGACCTGTTTTGTGTCGGATCAGTTTGATGACAAAAAAAATCTGGCGCTGGCACAGTTCGGAAATCTTCCGGATGGACTTTTTAACGCAGGGATGAGTGATTATGATCTTCTTCGTTATGCCAAACAGGGAATCATTATTCCGGTAGAAAATCTCATTGATAAATACATGCCGAATCTTAAGGCTGTATTTGAAAAATACCCGGAATACAGAACAATGTGTACAGCACCGGACGGACATATTTATTCTTTCCCATGGATCGAGCAGCTTGGTGCGGGGAAAGAAGCCATTCAGGCAATTGGAGATATTCCCTACATTAATAAAAAATGGCTGGATTATCTGAAGCTGGACGTTCCAACTACAACTGAGGAACTGGAACAGGTTCTGATCGCTTTCCGCGACAATGCAGATAAACTGGAAAAGAAATTCAACATTGAGGGTGGTGTGATCCCGATGTCCTTTATCATCAATAATGGTGATCAGGATCCTGCAATTCTCATCAACGGATTCGGAGAAGGATATGGTGACACCGGTGATCATTTTGCAGTAAAAGATGATGGAACCGTTATTTATACAACTGTACAGGAAGGCTATAAAGAAGGTATTCAGTGGCTCCATCAGCTGGTAGAAGAAAAGCTGGTGGATCCGGAGGCTTTTACCCAGGAATGGTCAACTTATGTCGCAAAAGGTAAGAACCACAGATATGGTCTGTGTTTTACCTGGGATATTGCAAATATTGATAACAATGAAGATTATGTAATGCTCCCGGCGCTGGCCGGTCCGGATGGTCTTGTAAATATCACAAGACAGAATAACAGTGAAACCAGTGGCTTTGACAGAGGACGCTGCGTTCTGACTACAAGCTGTCGGAATACGGCACTGGCAGCAGCATGGATCGATCAGATGTATGCACCGATCCAGTCTCCGCAGAATAACTGGGGTACTTACGGGGAAAAAGATTCATTTAATATCTTTGAGATGTCCGAGAATGCAGAAGGTGGCCAGATGCTGAAACATATGGATCTGGGAGATGCATCTCCGGTAGAGGTTCGTGAAGCACAGTCTGTAAACGGACCGTTGGCAATACTTAACGAGTATTACGATGTATATGTAACAGAGCCGGCAGATGCAAAATGGCGTCTCGACAATATGCATGAAACATATCTTAAGGATATGAAAAGTAAATATGTGTATCCGAATGTATTTATGAGTATTGATGATACCAATAAAGTATCTCAGTATGACACGGATATCAAGAAGTATGCGGAACAGAAAAAAGCAGACTGGATCCTGAATGGCGGCATCGATAAAGAATGGGATTCCTATCTGAAAAAGATGGAGCAGTATGGACTGTCTGATTATCTGGCAATCAAACAGAAATATTTTGACCAGTATCAGAAGTCTCTTAGTGAGACAGAGAAATAAAAACAGAAAAAGATACCGGTCAGAAACATAAAAAAGAAAGAGAGAGCAGAGTATGAGTGAAAAACTTGAAAAAGCACGTCTTTATGAAATAGAGGAAGCAAAAAATATCCCGCAGGAAGAGAAACCGGCCTTTCATGTATCTGCACCGGTTGGCTGGATCAATGATCCCAATGGATTTTCTGTTTTTAAAGGAAAGGTACATCTTTTTTACCAGTATCATCCTTACAGCCGTGACTGGGGCCCTATGCACTGGGGCCACAGTGTGACGGAGGATATGATCAGATGGGAGCAGCTTCCTACAGCGCTTGCACCGGATCAGGAATATGATCGAGAGGGATGCTTTTCCGGAAGTGCTATTGAAGCGGATGGAAAACAGGCTTTGATCTACACAGGAGTTACAACAGAAAAGCTGCCTGATGGAAAAGAAGAAGTCCGGCAGAATCAGTGCATTGCCTGGGGGGACGGAAAAGATTATGTAAAGGCAGAGAAAAATCCGGTAGTCACCGGGGATATGCTTCCGGAGAAATGCAGCAGAGTTGATTTCCGTGATCCGAAGATATGGGAAGATAACGGAACATACCATATGCTCGTAGGATGCCGCAGCGAAGAAATTCCTGGACAGGTAGTTCTGTTTTCCAGTAAAGATCTGAAAGAATGGAAATTTGAAACAATTCTTGCGGAGAACTCCACAGGAGAAATCGGTGTTATGTGGGAATGCCCCGATTTCTTTCCGCTCGGGGATAAACATGTGCTGATCTGTTCTCCGCAGCATATGCGGGCAAAAGGGTATGAGTTTCATAATGGACATAATTCCCTATATTTTACGGGAGATTATGACAGCGAAAAACATACATTTGAAAAAGACGCACCGGTAAGTCTGGACTACGGACTTGATTTTTATGCGCCGCAGACAACCCTTCTTCCAGATGGAAGAAGAGTGATGATCGCCTGGATGAAATCTTGGGATAGCTGTGTGATCAAGGAAAAGCAGAGATGGCAGGGAATGATGACTCTTCCGAGAGAGCTGGAATATCGTGACGGAAAGATCTGGCAGATGCCGGTCCGGGAAATTGAGAATTATCGGAAAAACCGTTGTTGTTATGAGAATGTAAAAGTGGGTGAGAGCTTAAGCCTTGAAGGCGTCCGTGGCCGAATGATCGATCTGACTGTGGAACTGCAGAACGCAGATGGCATCATGGATGGAAGCAGGAACTCCGGAAATCCAAATCAGGAAGCATTGGATGTGTACAATGAATTCCGGATCGAGCTTGCACGCAATGAAGAATATACAACGGTCTTTACCTATGATCGAAAAAGACAGATACTGGAGATCGACAGAACCTGGAGCGGGGTGCAGCGTGATGTTGTATGTACAAGAAAGCTCCAGATCACAGATGACAGACAAAATCTGAAGCTGCGTTTTATCCTGGATCGAAGCTCCATAGAGCTTTTTATCAATGATGGAAGCAAAACTGCGACTACCGTGATCCCAACACCAGTGGAAGCAGATGAGATCCTGTTTCACAGTGACGGAAATGCTGTGATCCAGGTTGAGAAATATGATATTGTGTTGTAGAAGCCTCTCAAATATTGACAATTTCTCTATTTTTGTATAACATAGGGGAAGTTGCTTACGCCGGATCAGGAGTTATTCGTATCTCCTGATCCGGCATATATTTACAGGAGAGGAACACAGGAATGTTTTATCAGTTAAAAATCACAAGAAAAGGAACGAAACCGCCGGTATGGAGACGTTGTACTGTTGCGGCTGACGTTACATTTGCAAAGATGGCAGCCATGCTTGAAAAACTGGTTCAGTATCCGGCAGGCAGCCTATATGAGATTGAATTTTTTCAGAAAAAAGTACAGATCCGTGAGAACGGTGACGGAGAAGCAAAGAATAATTTCACATTATTAAATGCAGGCGAGACAGAGACTGCAGAGCTTATGGATTCCGAGAAATGGTTTACCTTCCGTCAGTATGGTGCGGATAAGGAAGCTCCGGAATACAGAGTTGATATTGAGAAGAAAGAAGAGGGAACAGCAGAAGCTCCTTCTATTATAAAAGAAGTAAAGGGTGAGGATGATCCGTACTGGACAGAGGCACCAGAGCTGGGATGCACTGCAGCAGTTGAAACTGAGGTGGAAACAGCCAAAGCATCGGAAGACATTGCTGCAACAGTAGCGGCAGTAGAGGCAGCAACCAGAGCTGCAAAAGCAGATGAGGCAGCCACAGGCAGCAGAAGAAATCCTACAGTAAAAGATTTCCTCATGTCCTATCGTAAAGAAGACCTTCTCAGCATTGCAGGTGAGCTTGGACTTCACTGCAAGGGAATGAATCAGGAAGAGATCGCCGCAAAGGTTGCCGCAGAGGTTCTTAAACCGGAGGTTATGAAAGCAAGCTTCCTCGTAGCAGACGATCAGGAGGTACTGGCTTTTGAGGCAGCTATTCAGAGAAAATGCTTCCATGTTGCAGAGGATGAGTGGAATACGTTAGAATGGCTGAACGATATGGGCTACCTTGTTTCCTACAGTGATGATTACGCAGAAGTTCCGGCAGAGGTTGCAGCTGTTTACGACCAGATTAACACACCGGAATTCCGGACACTTCGCAGTCAGGTAAACTGGCTGAAGGATTGTCTTGTCATGGTAAGCTATCTGTATGTATCTGCACCGGCGAAGACAGTATATGAGATGTTTAAGCAGAGAAAAGGCTTTGACATCGGATATGACAGGTTCATCGAGCTGTATCATACCATTCCGGAGAAGGCCTGCATCTGTGAGCTCGCGGAGGATCAGCTGATCCTGAAATCCGCACTGGTTAATAACATCTACAAGGATATCGAGAGACGTCAGGGTGGACGGAAATTCTATATTCCGTCCGTAGATGAGATCCTGGATTATTCCGAAAACGGTTATCCGACAAAATCTGCTTCTTACCAGAGACTGGGCAGATTCCTGCTGGACGAGATGAAGGTTTCTGATGCGGTGAAGGATCAGGTACTGTTCTTTATTTACAAAGAATGCTCCATGGATGGCAGAATGTCAGCAATCATGGAAAACCTGAACCAGAAGGGGATCCAGTTTAACGATGAGCAGCTTGAGAAATTTACAAAGCTGATCATGGAGGCAAACAATAACACAAGAATGCTGGAATTCCGCGGTTACACACCGAATGAGATCTCAGGAGCAGTATGGCCGTTTGCCACAGGCAAGCCGCACACTGCAATGCCGAACAGCTTTGTACCGACAGCAATGCCGATGCAGCCGGCATCTGCAAGAAAAATCTATCCGAACGATCCGTGTCCGTGCGGAAGTGGCAAGAAATATAAGAAGTGCTGCGGAAGAAGATAATCCCGCAGGAAATTTACAGTGGTTCCGGAGTTGAAAGTTCCCATAGATCGTTGCGGAGCGACTGCGCTCATGAGTGAGCAGCGAACGCAGATGATCTGGTCCGATTTATCGTTTGATGCAGTATCTCCGGAAATACCATACAAATTAATATAAGACAGTTCGTTTGTACCATCCTGTCTATAAATAAAACCAGGGCTGAAGAAGATGTGAGAATCAGGGCAGACTCGTGGCGGGTCTGCCCTTTTTTTACTTTAACCGAATCAAGCAGTTATTCGGTTTAAAGCTGCGCAGCGAATGCGGATCGCGAATATCCGCCTGACATGCAGATCACAGAAGAATCACGGCCGGGAATCCTGCAAGCAGGATTCTTTCTTATTTATGGAAATATCCGGGTGGTGTGACAGATTCAGAAGGAGGAAAAATTTATGTATCAGTTAAAAACAGAAGCAGATTTCGATTCGGCACACTTTCTGTCCGGTTACACCGGCAAATGTTCCAACATCCATGGCCATCGCTGGCATGTGGAGATTGAGATCGAAAGCCGGAAGCTGGAGAAAAACGGCCAGGAGCGAGGGATGCTGGTAGATTTCGGAGATCTGAAAAAGGATCTTCGGGAGCTGGCAGATTCCATGGATCACACGCTGATCTATGAAGAAAATACATTACGTCCGAAAACCCTGGAAGCACTGGATGAGGAAGGTTTTCATCTGGTGAAGGTTCCCTTTCGTCCTACAGCAGAGAATTTTTCAGAGTATTTTTTCAGAAAAATGGAAGAAAAGGGCTATCCTGTAAAAAGAGCTGTTGTTTACGAAACACCAAATAACTGTGCAGCTTACCGGGAAACGGAAGAAGAAACGGAGGCGGTATGGCTATGAGTACCTATCAGGTTGTAGAGAAATTTGTCAGCATCAACGGAGAGGGCAGACGGGCAGGAGAGCTTGCCGCTTTTATCCGGTTTAAGGGCTGCAATCTTCAGTGCAGCTATTGTGATACCAGCTGGGCAAATGAGCCGGGATGTGAGAGTGAAAGGCTGACAAAAGAAGAGATCCTTTCCTGGATCCGTGAAACAGGCGTAAAAAATGTGACACTTACAGGCGGGGAACCACTTTTGCGGAAAGGGATGGAGGAGCTGATCGAGGCAATCCTGGAGGATCCATCCCGGCGGGTGGAGATTGAGACCAATGGAAGCGTGGATCTGAAGCCTTATCATATATTAAAAAAACGTCCGTCTTTTACCATGGATTATAAAGCACCGGACAGCGGCATGGAAAAAGAGATGCTCCTTTCCAATCTGGAGCTTCTGGGCAGTGAGGATACGCTGAAATTCGTGGTCAGCAGCCGCAGAGATATGGAAAAAGCCCTGGAAATCCTAGAAAAGTACAGGCTGGTCGGAAAAACGGCAGTTTATTTCAGCCCTGTATTTGGCAGGATCCAGCCGGTGGAGATCGTGGATTTCCTTATGGAAAAAAAGCTCAACGATGTAAAGCTTCAGATCCAGCTTCATAAGGTGATCTGGGACCCGCAGAAACGGGGAGTATGACAGGAAAACATATCACAATATAACAAGAAATACCGCAGAAAAGGAGAACGCTATGAAAGCACTTGTACTTGCAAGTGGCGGTGTGGATTCCACCACCTGCCTGGGGCTTGCCGTAAACAAATATGGAAAAGAGAATGTAATTGCATTAACAGTAGCTTACGGACAGAAGCACACAAAAGAAATCGAGGCTGCCAGAAAAACAGCAGAATATTACGGAGTGGAGCATCTTTATCTGGATCTGGAGCCGATCTTCCGGTACAGTGACTGTTCGCTTCTGAAGCATTCAGACAAAGAGATCCCGCACGAAAGCTATGCAGAGCAGCTGAAGGAAACTGATGGCTCACCGGTTTCAACCTATGTGCCGTTCCGGAACGGATTGTTTCTTTCCTCGGCAGCAAGTATTGCGCTGTCAAAAAACTGCAGTGTGATCTATTACGGAGCACATGCGGATGATGCAGCCGGAAATGCATATCCGGACTGCAGCAGTGCGTTTCACAATGCGATCAACGAGGCGATCTATCAGGGAAGCGGCGGTCAGCTGAAGGTTGAGGCGCCTTTTGTCAGCTGCACAAAGGCAGAGGTCGTAAAAACCGGCCTGGAGCTGAATGTTCCTTATGAACTGACCTGGAGCTGTTACGAAGGCGGCGAAAAGCCCTGCGGTGTGTGCGGAACCTGTATTGACAGAGCAGAGGCATTCCGTCTCAATGGAGTGAAGGACCCGGCACTTGACAGATAGATCGGATCATAAATATCCGTTTGACCATAGAAAGGAAAAAAATATGAGCAGAGAAAACCTGGAAAAAGAAGGGATCACCCTTCTCGGAAATCAGAAAGTAAAATATCCGGACAATTATGCTCCGGAGGTACTGGAAACATTTTTGAACAAGCACCCGGACAACGATTACTTTGTAAAATTTAACTGCCCGGAATTTACAAGCCTTTGTCCCATTACCGGACAGCCGGATTTCGCGACGATCACGATATCCTACGTACCCGGTGAAAAAATGGTGGAGAGCAAATCTCTGAAGCTGTATCTTTTCAGCTTCCGCAATCACGGAGATTTTCATGAGGATTGCGTGAACATCATTATGAAGGATCTGATCCGTCTTATGGATCCGAAATACATTGAGGTCTGGGGAAAATTTACGCCGAGAGGCGGCATTTCCATTGATCCCTACTGCAATTACGGAAAAGCTGGAACCAGATGGGAGGAGATTGCCTGGAAACGTCTGACAGAGCATGACATGTACCCGGAAAAGATCGATAACCGGTAGAAAAACTAAAAGTCCCTGTTTTCACTGCGAAAAGCAATGAGAGCAGGGGCTTTTTGTTTAGGTGCGCCTAGCGGCGCAGGTTTATCTTTATGACAGCCGGATGCACTCCGATTCTGTGCCAAACAGATCAGCGATCACATCGTGCACGGTTTCGATCTTATCTGCCATATAGGCCTTTGCTCCGCAGAACAGCAGGCCGTTTTCCACGTCGCCCTTTACGGCGGCGATCAGCTTGTCTGTAATGCAGTAAGGGATCTCGCCGGGGGAACATTTGGCAAGGCAGCGGTGGCAGGGACTGTGCGGGATTTTTTCACCGGCCATGACGTGCTGCATGAAGGGATTCATAATGGCACGTCCCGGCATACCTACCGGACTTTTTACAATGGCAATGTCGTCCTTTGCGGCGTGGATCAGGGATTCTTTCAGCCGGATGTCTGCGTCACATTCTTCCGTTGGGATAAAACGGGTGGCAACCTGAACGCCGTCCACACCAAGATCAAGGACATGCTTTACATCCTCGTGCGTGGCGATGCCGCCGGCAGCTACTACAGGGATTTCCGTGCCGAATTTTGCGGCATAGCTTTTTACAGTCTGGACAATCTTTCGGATCTCATTGTCGTAGGCTTCCGGTGTATAGGAATCCAGCTCTTCCTTGTGGAAGCCCAGATGACCGCCTGCCTGGGGACCTTCGATCACCACAAGGTCTGCAGTGCGCTTGTACTTTCTTTCCCAGTATTTCAGGATAACCTTTGCAGATTTGTCCGTTGAGACAATGGGGGCGATCTTTGTTTTGCTTCCGCTGACAAGAGCAGGGAGCTCTGTAGGAAGTCCTGCACCGGAGATGATCAGGTCAGCGCCGGCATGGACAGCGGCTTTTACATGAGATGCGTACTCCTTCAGTGCAACCATGATGTTGTAGCCGATGATACCGTCGGGAGAAATCCTGCGTGCTTTTTTCATCTCGGACAGGATAGCCCGCTGGTTGGCTTCTTCGGTATTCCGGTCGAAATCCTTTTCCCGGTAGCCGATCTGAGCGGTGGAAATGATTCCAATCCCGCCTTCCTTTGCAACGGTGCCTGCCAGACGGCCAAGGCTGATACCAACGCCCATTCCACCCTGGATCAGGGGAAATCTCGTAAGTTTATCACCGATTTTTAAATTCTTCATAATGATCAGATCCTCACATTCATTTGCTTTCGTTAAATAATTTTGGTATAAAATAGTTTTATCATCAAAGTATATCATAACAGGGGAATTTGTCAATGTAAATGTCGGTGAATCAGGGAAGTCCCCTGCTACAATTGCGAACATCCGTCGGACCAGATTTTGTTAAAATCCACTTTGTTGACAGAACAGAAAATATCAGGCAAATTCAGAGTGATATCAGCTTTACAGAAAACTGTAAAGTGAATTAGAGGAAAAGGGAGGAACAGGTATGCGAAAAAAGACGAGTACCATCATGGCCTGGCTGCTTGCGGCGTCCGTGACAGTCACATCTCTGTCAGCGGGAACCGTGACGGCCTATGCACAGGAGGAAATGCCGCTGGCGGAAGCCGGAACCGTGACAGAGAGTGCGGAAGAGTTTGGCGACAGCAGTGACAGCATTGCAGATATTGCGGAAGAGGGTAATGTTGAAGCTAAAGAAAAGGGTGAGCTGACAGCATTATGCTGTGTAGTTTCACCCTTTTTATCTGTGATGAAATTTTTAAACTGTAAAGCAGTAGGCTGTGTCCGGAATCCCTCTGGCAAAATCAGAATTTAAACAGATTCAGACCGATCTCCTGACTGAACTCACGGCCGATCTCTCCGTCGATCACCTGGATCTGGATCTCGGCAGTAGCGCTGATGATGGCACGGTTCAGATGACCGCCGTGTACATGGCCTTCCTCGTCACCGGCTGCGATATGGAGATGAAGATAAACGTCACCGTCTTTGCGGGTAACGGTACCAGTAAGTGATACGATCTCAAACGCTCCCTGGAACTGAATAGAGTGGTATTCCTTTGTCACTGTGTTGTATACGCCTGCAGTGAAATCATTGATGGCGCCAAGGCCTGTGACCTGTGCAAGGCGGATATTCTCTTTTTTTGCAACCTTGCCGATCTCCTCCAGGATTTCTTCCTTCGGATCAAGACGAAGATAGATCGTGTTTCCAAAACGTCTGTATTCCATGATAAAAACCTCCCTTTGTGTGATATTTGCTATAAACAGAGGCGGATGTTTTTATCCGCTTGTCAATAAGTATAATACATTTTATTTTTTTACGGAAGGCCAGGGAAAGAGAATGTCGGAGTCTCATGCCTGTGCGAGAGATTTTTTTTGATGTCTGCTCTTAGCATTGGAGGTAGGCGGGGATACGTTTGAGGTTTCGTTAGGTGGATGTGGTCGAGGGACGCCAGAGGAAGGAGGCATTGGTCCGGGAGTGGATGCAGTCGGGGATGTTTTTGAGGTTTTGAGAGGTGGATGTGGTTGAGGGACGCCAGAGGAAGGTGGCATCGCTCCGGGCAGGGACTCCGTCGGGGGATACTACTAGGACTCCGTGAGACGGCTAAAAGCATTGCGGCAGGGCCAGAACTCGCCTGCGGCTCAGACAGCAGACCCTGCCGCAATAACGCCGTCTCCCGCAGCCCAAGTAGTAATCACCCCTCCTCCGCAGCAGCCCGGCCCGATGCCACCTTCCTCTGGCTGACGCTTCCAACCGACAGGAAAAAACATGCGGGGGGATGGAAGCGGACTGGGCGTCCTGTCCTGAAATGTCAGACTGGTACAGAATATTCCTATAAGTATCGAAGAATACAGGGACTAGATCGGCACAGCGTATCACCATAAATGAAAGAGCTAATCCCCCAGCTATGCTGGGGCGAATAGTGTAGTAGTGACGTTGTAGAATGTATAATAAAGCCTCCTATGATACAATAGTAAAGGTGTCTCAAGCCAATACTAAAGGGAATAGGAGGCGGTCCAACGTGGACAGTAGTAGTTTATCACATACGAGGTATAAATGCCAGTATCATATAGTGTTTATACCAAAGTATAGAAAACGAATTATGTACGGAAGATTAAAAGCAGATGTAAGAGAAATAATAAAAAAACTGTGCGATTACCGGAACATAGAAATAGTAGAAGGTGCAGTATGCGCAGATCATGTACATTTGTGTTTAGGCATTCCGCCAAGCGAAAAAGTGTCAGATGTGGTAGGGTACATAAAAGGAAAAAGTGCATTAATGATACACGATAAATATCCGGAAAGTGTAAATGGATGGTCAAAAGCTTTTTGGGCCAGAGGATATTATGTCGCAACAGTAGGCAATATCACAGAAGATGCGGTAAAGGAATACATTCAGCAACAAAAAGAAGAATCGAAAAGAGAAGATACTAGAAGATAGCCTCTTTTAGAGGCCAGCCGGTATAAGTGCTTGAGGCATCCGCCTTTCAGGCGTTGCAGGCATAGGCCCCTTATAGGGGCATAATCAAACCACCAGTTGAACTGGTGGTTCATGACTTAGAATTTCAATATGAAGATATGGGAAACCGAATCAAAATCCGCAGAAAAGAACTGCGAATAAAACAGACAGAGCTTGCTGAAAGATTAAATATATCCAATAATCATATGTCATCAATCGAAAATGGAAGACAAAAACCAAATCTGGATGTCTTCATCCAAATTTGTAATCTACTCAACGTTACACCTGACTACCTCCTGCTCGGCAGTATGCACGCTTATAATATTCCACAGGATATTATTGATAAATTGCGATTATGTAACCAATCTGACATAGAACTTGCCGGAGACTTTATTGAACTGCTTGTAAAACGAAACAACAAGACATGTTCTGAAGCAAAATGGTAATAAATTTGTCTTTTCATACGCATTTTTTGCATTTGGAAATTTCATATGATAAGATGTACATATACATCTTTAATAAGGGCAGGTACAAAAATGCGTATTTTAATTTGTGATGACGATACTCTATTCATTGAACAATTACAAAAATATATTGAATCCTACTTTGAATCAAATTATTTAAAATCTCCCGAAATAGTTTCATTTACCAGCGGTGAAGCTTTATTATCTGATAAAGGTGAAAAAGATATTGTTTTTCTGGATATTGAAATGCCCGGTATGAATGGAATTTATGTAGGAAATGAATTAAAAAAAGCAAACAAAAATGTCATTATTTTTGTGGTGACCTCATATTCTGAATATCTGGATGAAGCAATGCGTTTTCATGTATTCCGCTATCTTTCCAAACCTTTGGACAAGCAGCGTTTTTTCCGAAATATGAAAGACGCCTTAGCATATTACAATTCCATTACTACCAAAATTCCTGTTGAAACTAAGCAGGGAGTATATTCATTTCCTGCTTCACAGATAATTACAATAGAAGCACAGGGACGAAAAGTAATTGTACATACTACCCGGCAGGATTTTGATTCCATTCATAATATGGATTATTGGCTGGAACAACTCCCCAAAAACAGTTTTTTCCAGACACACAGGAGCTTTATTGTTAATTTCGAACATATTGTGGACTTTGATCATTCCACCATACATTTATCGAATCAGCAGATTGCAGCTTATCTGACACGCAGAAAATACAGTTCCTTTAAAAATGCTTATCTACTATATCTGGAAAGTATGAGGTAAAAATAAATGGGACATATCGTTTTACTTCTTTTTAGCTTTTTTACAGAAGCAGTTATACTATGGCAATACGCATCCAGCCTTTTTACCTCTTCTTATAGCAGTAAAATAAGGCTGGCACTATTGAGTGCTCTTTATACAATATTGTTTCTTCTTTCCCTGCTCGAACAAACAGGACTAAACGTTGTCAGCTTTTTTGTGTTTAACACTGTTTTTCTTTATATGTTGTTTAAACTCAAGTTGTTATTGGCACTCTTCCATTCGGCTATCCTTACAGCAATTATGGGTATATCTGAAATTGCAGTTCTGGGGATTACATCAAGATTTTTTCCGCATTTTCTCTTAGAAACAGATGTCGAACTTGTTTTTTATACGGTTTTTAGCAAAATTTTCTTTTTTGCAGTCATCTATTTATTAATTCATCTGTTCAAAGGAAAAAAATCAAATCAGGAACAGTACGATCACTCCGAACTTCTTTTAATGTTAATTCCGGTTTCGTCTATTTTTATAATTTTTACTTTTGCAGCAATGGGTGAAACATCAGCCTTTGCACCGCCTATTGATTTTATGGTAACAATCTGTGCTGTTTTTCTGCTGATGGTCAATCTGCTTGTATTCGGCATCAACCAATATAATCAGAAAAAATCACAGGAATATACTGATATGCAGTTGCTTCTTCAGAAAGAATCGGATTCCGTTGAATACTATGAAATGATGCTTTCACAAAATGAAAACCAGAGCATTCTGATTCACGATATAAAAAAACATCTACAATCTATCAAATTACTCAATGAAAAAAATGATTCTGATAAAATAAATGCTTATATACAACAGCTTATGGAATCTTCTGACTTAAAAGAAACCTCAAAAATCTGTGATAATGAAATGCTGAATGCAATTCTCTGCCGCTACCAGCGACAATGTAATGAAAAACATATTGTTTTTCATACTGACATCAGAAGCGGTACTGTTCAAAATATTTATCAGCATGACTTAACATCGTTATTCTGCAACTTATTGGATAATGCAGTGGAATCAGCAGATAATATCCCTGATTCTTTTATTGAGCTTACAGTACAAAAAAAGGAAAATTCACTTTTTATCGTTATCATAATCATAAATTCCTGCCGAAGCACCCCTGTATATGATCAGGATGGACTTCCTGTATCCCATAAATCAAGCAAGGGCAGACATGGTTTCGGAATCAAGAGTATTAAAAAAGTCGTGAAACAATATCACGGAAATTTGCAAATGTATTATGATAATGATTCCGGTACTTTCCACACAATCATAACCTTGAAACAATAAATGCAAAAAAATCAGGCAATCACAATTTTTTATGTGATTGCCTTTTTTGCGCATTTCTGTATGGACTGGAATTGTTTTGTACCTCTAATAGTGGAGCGAACTCGATTGCGGTCACTGTCTCCCCAAACGTTGCCGCCCAGGAATCAAAATGTCCCATGCCCATACGCATGAGTGTGTCATACTGGAGATAACGCATGATAGTGTAAAGCTCCG
>ERZ772954.1318-NODE-1318-length-19724-cov-25.783365_pt1 | contig 19724 bp, 19 predicted proteins | sample MGYA00580684_ERZ772954 | MGnify/ENA primary metagenome ERZ772954 (study PRJEB29015, sample SAMEA2737654) | human gut metagenome | biome: human gut; feature: human-associated habitat; material: faeces | place: China | collected 2012 ...
GCAAGGAGAAGATCCTGAAAAAGGTGGGCGAAGAGTGCACCGAGGTCATCATTGCGGGTGAAAAAGAGGACAAGGCCGAGACGGTCTACGAGATCAGCGACCTTGCCTATCATGTGCTGGTGCTGATGGTCAGCGCGGGCATCACCGTAGAGGATGTGACCCGGGAACTGGAAAAGCGCCATGTCATCGACCACAAGGTCAAGCAGGAAAGGATGCAGTGAGAAGCCTATGGCAGATTACAGAAAATCCAGCGTACATTGCCACTCTACCCTGTGTGACGGCAAGAACACCCTGCAGGAGATGGCCGGTGCCGCCTGTGCACAGGGGCTGACCACCCTTGGGTTTTCCGGCCACAGCTACACAACGCCCGACCGCGAATACTGCATGACCCCCGGCCGCACCGCGCAGTACCGCGCCACCATTGCCAAGCTGAAAAACGAGTACCGGGGCAAGGTGGATATCCTGTGCGGCATCGAGTGGGACCTGCTGAGCGAGGGCACGCCCAAGGGCTTTGATTACTGGATCGGCAGCGCGCACCATCTGTACGGCAAAAATACCGGCAAATACTACGAGATCGATTTCCGCCCCGAGGATCTGCGGGACTGCATCAACAACGATTTTGACGGTGACCCGCTGGCAGCGGTAGAAGCCTATTTTGCCGAGGTGGAGAAGATCGCCGCCAAAAAGCCGGATATTCTGGGACATATCGACCTTGTCAAAAAGCTGAACGCGGACGGCAGCTTTTTTGACGAGGAATCTCCCCGCTACAAGGCAGCGGCGCTCAAGGCGCTGCACGCCGCCCGGGAGAACGACTGCATTCTGGAGGTAAACACCGGCGGCGTATACCGGGGCTACCGCAAGGACTTCTACCCCGGCGCATGGCTGCTGGGCGAGTGGAACAAGCTGGGCGGCAGGGTGATCATCACCGCCGACGCCCACGACACCGCCGCGCTGACCTTCGGCTTTGACGAAGCCGCCGCCGCCATCAAGGCCGCCGGCTTTACCGCCCTGACCGTGCTGACCGTCAACGGGTTTGAGCAGCAGGAGTTATAAAAAAGTAGTTGCGAAACACCTACGGTGTTTCGCAACTACACAAATAAATTTTTTTAAATCGTTTTACCGCAAAAGAGGCCACTGCACACAAAAAATGTGCAACGGCCTCCTTTTTGCGCGAAGAAAGGAACCCTATGACCCAGACGCGACCCCTGAAAACAAACCTCTTTAACCGGAATGCAGACCTGCTGCACGGGCCTATTTTCAAGAACCTTTTTCTGTTCATGCTGCCCATTCTGGTGTCCAATTTATTCCAGCAGCTGTATAATACCGTGGATACCATGATCGTGGGCAACGTGCTGGGCGATACCGCACTGGCCGCCATCGGCTCCTGCGGGTCCATCTACGAGCTGCTGGTGGGCTTTGGCATCGGCATCGGCAACGGGCTTTCCATCGTGGCTGCACGCTCCTACGGGGCACAGGACGAGGATCTGCTCAAAAGGACGGTGGCCGGTTCGCTGGTCATCGGGCTTTGCGCCAGCTTTGTCATTACCACGGCGGGCTTTTTCGGCCTGCGGCCGCTTTTGCAGCTGCTGGACACCCCCGCCGAAATTTTAGAGGACGCCTACCGGTATATCATCGTCATCGACTTGGGCGTGCTGGTGATGTTCCTTTATAACCTGTGCGCCGGGCTGCTGCGCGCCATCGGCAACAGCGTGATGCCGCTGGTGTTTTTGCTTATCAGCTCCGGGCTGAACGTGGCGCTGGATCTATGGTTCATTGCCGGGCTTGGCATGGGCGTGCAGGGTGCGGCGGTGGCTACCGTCATTGCGCAGGGCATCTCGGTAGTGCTGTGCATTCTGTATGTGATGCGCCGCGTGCCGCTGCTGCTGCCCGCCCGCAAGCACTGGGCGGTGGGACAGCATTTGTACTGGGAGCTGTTCAGCCAGAGCATCTCCATGGGGCTGATGAGCAGCATCGTGTCGGCGGGGTCGGTGGTGCTGCAATACGGCATCAACGGGCTGGGCACGCTGACCATTGCAGGGCACACCGCCGCGCGCAAGCTGTTCTCCTTTACCAGTATGCCGCTGATCTCCATGGCGAACGCCGGCTCCACCTTTGTCTCCCAGAACCGGGGTGCAGCCCAGCCGGAGCGGGTGCGCAAGGGAATGCGCACCATGTACCTGTGCTCGGTGGTCATCATGGCGGCAGAGGTGGTGCTGATGCAGCTTTTTGCCCGGCAGCTGGTGCAGCTGATCTCCGGTTCCTCCGCGCCCCTCGTGCTGGAAAACGGCGCACGGTATCTGATGTGGAACGCGCCGTTCTACGCGGTGCTGGGGGTGCTGCTGTGCACCCGGTACGCTTTGCAGAGCCTTGGGCAGAAGGTGCTGCCGCTGTTTTCCAGCGTCATCGAGCTGGTGGGCAAGGTGATCTTTGTGCTGGTGTTCATCCCGCGCTACGCCTACAACGCCGTCATCCTGTGCGAGCCCATCATCTGGTGCTTCATGGCGGCGTATCTCGTGGCAGTGTACCGCCGCGACACCTTTGTGTATCCAAGAAAGAATCAATAAATAAACAAAAACAAGCACCGGAGCGTCTGCGGACGCTCCGGTGCTTGTTTTTATGATGTTTTTACCATGCGGAAGGTCTTTCCGCGCTTAATGCAGTCCAGCAGCAGGTCGTATTCTGCGGGCACCTCGCCGATGACGTTTACCTTTTCGTCTGCGGGCAGGTCAGCGCGCACAAGCTGGATCTCGCCGGAGTAGCGACCGTAGCCAATGTTATCCATGGTCACGCAGCGGCGGCGGCGCTCTGCGCAGTTGTCCGGCTGCACAGTGCTGCCAAAGCAGGAGTAGAGCCGGGATTCCTGATACCGCACAAGCCCCTTGGGCGAGTCCGGGCGGCAGGTAAAGGTGCGGTCGTACAGGGTCTCATAGCCGGGGCGCAGGACGACCGGCAGGCAGAGCTCGCCGGTGGTGCAGAAGTGCCGGATATACTCCTGCTCCCGGGCGCTGACCTCCGGGTCGCCCGCAAAAATGCCGTCCAGCCCATAGTTCAGCGCCAAGTCCGCAAAGGCCGCCGAGGGGGCAGCGGTGCGGTGGGCTTCCAGCGTGGGCAGACCCTGATACAAGGGGCCGCGCAGCAGGGCGTCGCCGGGGATAAAGCCGTACACCTGCAAGCCCTCCGCCTGCAAAGCTGCGGTGCTCTCGCGCAGAAATTCCGGGTCAAGGCCGGTCTCCGGGCGGGGGTAGAAGTTGTGCATGGCGATGACCGTGCCACCGCCCGCCGCCAGCTGCCGTGCCACCTCCGGGGTGGTGGTGGAGGCATTGACGGCAACGGGCAGCTGCTGCGCAAGGGCACACATCTCCTCCAGCGAGAAGCCGTAGTCCAGCCGCAGACCCCACAGGTGCAGCCGCTTTGCCAGCGCGGTCAGGTCGGCACAGCCGAACTGCCGGATGGTCTTTTCCGACACATCTGCCAGAATGCGCCAGCCCTGCGCGGAGAGAAAATCGCACATTTCCTGCACGCGGGCGCAGTAAGCGGCATCAAATTCTTCGCTGATATGCAGTGAGATAAAAACAGGCGCGCCGCCTGCCGCAAAAGCGGAAAGCGACGCACGCTGTTCCTCAAACTGCGTCAGATACACTGACCGTCCGAGTGTTTTAAGCATTGGCAACGTCCTCAACAGAGACCATTGCGTTGGTCACGATAAAGCCCATGATGTAGCAGATGACCAGACCCACTGCGTAGCAGCCAACGGAAGCAGCCACACCGTGAGGGCCGGCGGTCATGACGAACAGAGCCAGCAGACCGGAGGGGCCCCAAGCGGTAGCAGCCACCTGCATGGCCATAACGAAGGCACCGCCGAAGCCGGCACCCAGACCGGCGCTGATGAAGGGCTTGCCCATAGGCAGGGTGACACCGTAGATCAGCGGCTCGCCGATGCCCAGCAGACCTGCGGGCAGTGCGCCGGTGATAACGTTCTTCAGGCGGGTGTTGCCGCACTTCTTAGCCTTGAAGTAGATAGCGACAGCAGCGCCAACCTGACCTGCACCGGCCATAGCCAGAGCGGGGTACAGGGTAACGTAGCCAAAGCTCTCCAGCTGCACGGAGTACAGAGCAACCAGACCATGGTGCATGCCCATAGCGACCATGGGCAGGAACAGAGCGGTGGAAATATAACCGGCAATGATGCGCACGATCAGGATATCGCTCATGCACAGCTTTTCAACCACCCAGCACAGCGCGGTGGAAACATAGCCGGTAGCGGGCATGATGATCAGGATATAGGGCACGAGGCACAGGATCATGGTGATCAGCGGGGTGAACACGATGTCCAGAGATTCGGGCATCCACTTACGCACCCAGCGCTCGATCTTGACAAGGCACCATGCGCCCAGCACAACGGCCAGCACGCCGCCGCGGCCTGCACGCAGGATGGAATCCAGCGGCACAGCCTCGTTGAAGAGACCCAGAATGGAAGAGATCTTGTTGATGCCCTCCAGACCGGTGATCATGCCCAGCATACCGCCCAGAATGGGGGTGCCGCCGAACTTTTCGGCTGCGCGGTAGCCGACCCATGCGGTCAGGTAGCCAAGGAAGCAGGTGTTCATCAGACCCAGCAGGGTGCTGATAAGGGCCAGTGCGGGGATGTCGGCGTAGTTCGGCACCACCTGACCGATCAGGGAGTTGATGCCGGCGCACAGACCGGAAGCCACAACGCCCGGGATCAGGGGGATAAAGATATCGCCGAAGGTCTTGAACAGCTCCTTGACCTTGCTCTGCTTCTGGCCGGCCTTGACTGCGGCCTTGTTGGTCTGCCAGTCGTTGGCGGTGGAAGCGGCGGCGTCCGCCGGGATGCCCATGTCGCGGCAGATATCTGCGCACTTGCGGCACTTGCCGGGGCCGACCACGATCTCCACATAGCCGGTACGGTCATGCACGATGCCCATCACGCCCTCGATGGCCTTCAGGCCCTCGTCGTCGATCTTGGCGTCATCTTTAACGCGCACCCGCAGACGGGTCATGCAGTTGGTTGCGGTGAGAACGTTGCTCTTTCCGCCGACCTTCTCCAGCGCCGCGCGGACCAGTTCTTCATTCGTCATAAGTGGGTCCTCCTTTAAAACAGGTGTATATCCGATGCGGCCTTTGCCGCTAAGGAACTTAGAGATATCTTACAGCACTTCCAGCCGGATGGCCTCCCGCACATGGCCGCGGGCCTTTTCCAGCCGCCGGGCGGCTTCTGCGGCATCGCAGTCTGCCAGCAGCATGGTGATGGCAGTCTTTACGCTGCCGCCCGCTGCGTCAATGGCGGCGCGGGCTTTCTCCCGCTCCACGCCGGTGGCGTCAATGACGATATTCTCGGCGCGGGTGTGCAGCTTTTCGTTGGTCTGCTGCACGTCCACCATCAGGTTCTGGTAGGCCTTGCCGGTGCGCACCATAGAGCCGGTGGAGATCATGTTCAAAATCAGCTTCTGTGCTGTGCCGGACTTGAGCCGGGTGGAACCGGTCAATACCTCGGGGCCGCAATTCACCTCAATGGCAAGCTCTGCGGCCTTGCCGATGGCGCTGCCGATATTGCAGGCAATGGCGGCAGTGTGGCAGCCCACGCTCTTGGCGTAGTCCAGACCGCCCAGCACATAGGGCGTGCGGCCGGAAGCGGCAATGCCCACCACAAAATCATTCGCGGTCAGGCCGTGGGCTTTCAGATCCTCAACAGCCAGCTCCCGGCTGTCCTCTGCGCCCTCCACAGCCTCGATAAAGGCTTTTTCGCCGCCGGCGATGAGCCCTACCACCATCTCCTTCGGCACACCGAAGGTGGGCGGGCACTCGGCGGCATCCAGCACGCCTAAGCGGCCGGAGGTACCGGCGCCCATATAGAACAGCCGTCCGCCCTTTTCAAAGGCTTCTGCCGCCCATGTCACCGCCTGCGCGATCTGCGGCAGGCACTTGGCAATGGCCAGCGGTACCCGGGCGTCCTCCTCGTTCATGACTGTCACGATCTCCAGCGGGGACATCTGGTCCAGCTGCATCGTGCGCGGGTTGCGGGTCTCGGTGGTCATCCCACTCAGATTCAATCCCATTTCCTGCACCTCCAGTTTCCGCCGCACCCCTTGCAGCGTGATTGTGACTAAAGTATAAACTTTTTCAAACAAAATGTCCACAAAAAGACTATTTTGTGGTACAATGTTTTATGCAAGCATTATTTTTGAAATTTTTGCTTACAAGTACGACTTTTTTGTGCAGCTTGTTCAATCCATCCTGAAATACAACAGAGGTATCTATATGCAGAACGTTCTTTTACGCCTGCGGGAGGTGCAGCCCTCCCTCAGCAGCACCGAGCGGCAGATCGCGCAGTTCATTCTGGAAAACCCGGACGAGACCACCACCCTTACCATCCGGGATCTGGCGCGGCGCTCCTTCTCCTCCCCTTCCAGCGTGGTGCGCATCTGCCGGGTCATCGGCTTTCAGGGCTACAAAGAACTGCGCCACGCCCTGACGCTGGAGCTTGCCACCCTTGGCGAGAACGGCAGCCACCGGGAAAAGGACATCACCCCGCAGGACAGCCTGCAGGAGATCGTGGACAAGGTGACCCACAAGAACATCCAGAGCCTGCTGGACACCCAGCGGCTGCTTTTGCTGGACGAGCTGGAGCAGTGCGTGGAGCTGATCGCCAACGCCCGCACGGTGCTGTTGTTCGGCATTGGTTCCTCGCTGTGCGTGGCAAAAGACACCTACCTGAAATTTCTGCGTCTGGACAAGCCCTGCGTGGTCAACGAGGACTCCCACTCGCAGCTTTTGCAGGCACGCAACGCCACTGCGCAGGATGTGGGCATCGTGTTCTCCTACTCCGGGCAGACCATGGAGATGATCCAGTGCATCAAGGAGATGAAGGCGGGCGGCGCACCGGTGATCGCAGTGACCCGCTACTACCCCTCCGAGGTGGCACAGCTGGCCGACCATGTGCTGTATGTGGCCGCCAACGAGAGCCTGTTCCGCAACGGCGCCATGTCCTCCCGCCTTTCCCAGCTGAACGTAATGGATATCCTGTACACCGCCTACGCCAGCCGCAACCACGAGGACACCATGCGCCGTCTGGCCAAGACTCATATCTATAAGCCCGGTGACCCGGAGGTGCTCACCCAGCCGTAAAGCGGAAGCCGCGCCGCAGGGTGCAAAAAAGGCGCCTGGTGATCTTCTCACCAAGCGCCTTTGCTTCCGTTAGCGAAAGTATAGCGTTTTTTACGGCTTTTTTCAATCTGAGCAGAAAAGCGACTGCTTTCCTGAAGAAATCCGGCATTTACACCAGACTCTTGTAGGCTTCCAGATAGCGCAGACCCAGTGTCCGCAGGCTTTCAGTCGTGAAATGCAGCCCGTCCGGGCGGGCGGTAAGGTCAGCGGCGGAAACTACAGCACACTTCGGCAGCTGCGCGGCCAGTTCCGGCAGACGATGGTTGAACTCCTTCAATAGTTCTGCAGGGGTTCCGTGGAAACCGTTTTCCGGGTAGCCCAGTTCCCCCACCACGATGGGCAAATCACCCAGTTCTTCCCGGAACGCCCGCATAGTGCGCAAGAACTGCTCCGGGTAGGCTTCCAGCTGCTCCGGGGCAAGACAGTCGCTCTCGCCCTGATGCCACAAGATCGCGGTCAGCGCGGAGGTGCGCATAGCCAGCTTTGCCTGAAAGACTGCATGGTCAAACAGCACCTCGCCCGGTTGCCACTGGCTGATGCGGGTACCGCCGTCTGCGCAGGGAATCAAGCCGATTTTAGCCCCGGTTTCTTTTTGCATCTGCGCGGCAAAGCTTGCGGCAAGGTTTGCGCCGCTGCGCGGAACTGCCCCCTCTGCCACCGCCCGATCCACATTGATGGGCTCACTCATGGGCTGCCAGCGCCCCATACGTAGCATGAAGCAATCCGGGGCGGTGATGGTGTTCTCCGGGGTCAAATCGCCCCGTCCTGCCATGTTAGACTGTCCCACCAGTAAAAACGAGCGGATGCCCTGCGCTGCCTCGTGCAGACCATCGTTGATCCATAGTGCCATAACAAAACGCCTCCTGCGTGTTTTTACCCCAGTATAGCACAAAAGCAGCCGACATTCACGAACGGCTGCTTCTATATCCTGCGCGAATCCACCCCGCACCGCACGTTGAAAATCGAAAGACAGTCTGCATGGGATACGGCAGATATGCTGGTGAACACCTACGCCCATATCCAGCAGTCCTCGCATTGACCGTGCAAGCCCCGATTTTTCGGGGTTACATAACAAAAAAGAACGCCAAATCTTACGATTTGACGTTCAATATCTGGTGCACCTCGCGCACTCATATCCGAACTTTTCTCCGCTTTCACGGCTTCCCCGAAAGCGACCGTTTCCGTACCTTCCTTATAATTAAAGGTAATGAGAACCTTATCATCGTAGAGATAGATGGCATTGATGAAGGTATCCACCAGTGCCTGCCGCTGCTCCTGCTGGCTCATGTCCAGCTTACGGAAACGGAGCAGCCATCGCAATCCAACTTTTTAATCGTTTGCAACATCGTTGGATTGCATATCGCAAAAATATGCTGGTCAGAACAGTATTCCAATCCTGCCCTTGCGATTGAACCGGACGATTATTCTTTCATCTTCGGTTTTGCCAGCCGTTCCTCTGCAATGTGGGCTTGCAGTTCCCTCCTCTGCTCTTCCAGAGCTTCCAGCCGCTCCTTGGTGGAGCTGGTCAGAATGCCCATCTGGATAGCGTTCAGCATATTGGTGATACCGACTTCCGTTTCCTTCAACTGCTTTTCGTAGATGGGCAAATCCGTGCTTTCCTGATTTTGCAATTCCATGACTTTGGCAATGATGGCATTCATGGAAGCGTCATCTTCCACCAGCTTCATGGTCTCGTTGACCACCAGATCTTCCAGCCACTGTTTCCGCACGGCCTTTTTATCGCAGGTCTTTTTCTTCTTGGCTGCGGCACACTTGTAATAGGTATACATTTTCCCGGTGTGGCTGACACCGCTTTCTCCGAACATCAGCGCTCCGCACTTACCGCAGTACAGCTTGGTGGTGAGCAGATAGCTTTCCTCTGCCTTATGACGGGCAGGGGCCTTTTTATTTTTCGCCAGCTTTTCCTGCACCTTGTTGAACAGCTCTTCCGATACCAATGCCGGGATCGCATTGGGCTGTACCACATCCCGCAGACGCAATTCGCCGATGTACCGGCGATTACTCAGCATCCGCTGAATCGTATTGTAGGACATCTCCCCGCCCATCGAATTCTTAATGTTGTGCGCCTTTAACCAATCCCGCAGGTCGGTCATAGTCGCGCCGTCCGCATACTTCTGGAACGTCTGCTCCACATACGGAGCCAACAACGGGTCGGGCTGGTAATGCCGGGTCTCATCGATCATGTAGCCGAACGGAATCGTGCCACCATTATAAATGCCCTTGAGAGCGTTCTCGGTCATGCCGCGCACAACCTTTTCGGACAGGTCAGCCGAATAATACTCGGCATATCCTTCCAGAACGGATTCCAGAATGATACCCTCCGGGCCAGCCGAAATGACTTCCGTAGCCGATACCAGCTTCACACCATTGCGTTTCAGCTGGGTCTTGTACCGTGCGCTGTCGTAGCGGTTCCGGGCAAAGCGGTCGAGCTTCCAGACAATGATGACATCAAAGATTCCGCGCTCGCTGTCTTTGATCATCTGCTGAAACTGCGGGCGGTTGTCCGTTTTGGCAGAGATAGCACGGTCAATGTAGTGCTTCACCACCGTGAAGCTGTTCTTCTCCGCATAGGCGGTGCATTCCCGGATCTGACCTTCGATGGCTTCTTCTCGCTGGCTGTCAGTTGAATAACGAGCATAGATCACGGCGGTCATGGCAAGCACCTCACTTTTACACACCATTGAACGGTGATACGTTCATCAAGTCAATGTTTCGTATAATGTATATACCATGATTTCTATTATATTTCAAGTATTTCTTGCCCATTTTCCGAAAAATAGTCCATTCTCCTGATGCTGTTCCGGAGAATGGACTTATCCGCTTACACCTTATCTAACATATCCTTCAGCAGTTCATTACAAAGCTGGACGATCTGCACGATTTCCTCTTTGCTGGCCTTGTCGTAATGTACTCCGGCCGACACCACTGCCGGGATGCACTCGGCTTTTGCAAGCGCATCGCACCATTGCTGGCAGAGGATGCCCTCCCTGTGACCTTCAAACTGGGTCACCGTGATCTTTCCATCCGGAGCCAGGGTCCCCACCGCACCGATGTGCGGCTTATCCCCGCCGAAAAGGCCGATCTGTACCCCGCTGTCCGTGACCGTGGCATCCACCATGATGTTTTTTCCACGGAATGTCCGCTCTGCGTGGAAGGTTTTCATTCGTCCATCCCCTCCCACTCGCACAGTTCGTTGTCAAGGTCGAACTGGCTCAGGATGCGCTGCACCGTGTGGCGCGTCATTTCCTGCACCGTTGCCGGGTGGTTATAATAGGTCTGCATCGGCGGCAGGATCACCGTCCCGTAGCGGCTGGCCTTGCACAGATTTTCCAGATGCAGGGTGGAAAGTGGGCTTTCCCGTGCCACCAGCACCAGCTTGCGGCGTTCCTTCAGCATACAGTCTGCTGCGCGGAGCAGCAGGTTGTCGCTGTAGCCGGACACGATGCCCGCCACGGTTTTCATGCTGCAGGGGCACACCACCATGCCAAGGCTTTTCCAGCTGCCGCTGGCCGGTACAGCTCCAATGTTCGCATTGTCATGGGTGAAATCCGCCAATGCGGAAAGGTCTGCTGCGGTCATGCCCATCTCCTGCCGCAGGGTCATTTCGCCGCCGCGGGTCAGGATGAGATGCGTTTCCACCTCCGGGTTTGCCTGCAGCGCCCGCAGCAGTTCCACCGCCAGCGGCGCACCGGAGGCCCCGGATACGCCAACGACCAGTCGTTTTTTCATAGGGTAACTCCTCACAGTTCAAAATCCGGCAGCCAGTGCTTCGGGTCTACTTCTTTGAAGGCAGCGCGCTTGAACTTTTCCTTCAGCTCAAACGGCACCGTGCAGTCAAAGATCGTTTTGGTGGAGCAGCCCACATCCCGGATGGAATCGGTATATTCCGGGCAGGAACTAGGATTCAGCGGATGGCACCGCACTCCGGGGATCGTGATGATGTCCCGGTCACCCTGAAAACGGGTGTTCATGGCCCAGAGCACATCGTTGGTGTCAAAGATATCCACATCCTCGTCCACCAGAATGACGTGTTTCAGCTCCGGGAATGCACTGAATGCCAGCAATGCAGCCTGCCGCTGCTTGCCCTCATCGGTATGGACGGTCTTTCTGCACTGTAGGATGGCCATATACTTGCCGCCGCCCGCACGGTGGGAGTAAACGTTGAGCACCTTGCCGGGCAGGGCCTTGTCGATCAGGTTCAGGATGCTGGCTTCGGTGGGGATGCCCGCCATGTTGACATGCTCCTCGCTGGGGCCGATGCAGGTCTGCATGATGGGGTGCTTCCTGTGGGTGACCGCTTTGACCTTGAGCAGCCAGCACTCGTGGCTGGCATGACCGTTGTAGCCGGGGAACTCCGGCATGGCATAGCCGGTGTGGCTGTTCTGGTCCTCGACCACATGGTTGCTGCCTGGCACGATTTCGCCTTCGATGACATATTCCGCGTTGGCGATGGCGTTTTCCTTCACGGTCAGACAGGGGCACAATTCCACCGGACGTTTGCGCAGCGCACCGGCAACGCTCAGTTCGTTGAAACCCAGCGGCGTTGTGGGTGGCTCGAAGCAGGCCGTCACCTCAATGGCCGGATCCACACCGATGGAAACGGAGATGGGCAGCGGCCGACCCAACTCGGTGGCACGCTCTGCCATGGCCCCGATATGGCGGCTGCCCGGCTGCAGAAAGATGGAAAGTTCATCTTTGGACTGGATGCACATCCGGTGGATGGTCACATCCGAAAGCCCGGTGTCCGGGTGGGTGGCATAGCACATGCCCAGCGTGATGTAGGGGCCGGCATCCACCGGGGTATTGGTCGGAGCGGGTACCAGTTGGAACAGGTCAAAATCCGGGTCGGTGGCCTTGTGCACCACTTCCTGACAGGGAGCCGGTCTGTCCGTCACGACCGGCTGAATGGGTGCCTTTGCACACTCGCAGAGAAGGTGTCCCAGTTCTTCTTTTCTGACGCCAAACAGGTTTGCCACCCGCTGGCGGCTGGCCAGCACGCCGATGGCAACGCTGGTGTCCGGGTGACCCTTGATGTTGTGGAACACCATGGCCGGGCCATCCACTTTGGTGGGGCGCATGACCGTGCCGCCTGCCCCCACATAGCGGTACACACCGGACAGCTCTGCCGCCGGGTCCACCTCCACATCCGTTTCCACCAGCTGCCCCGGGGTCTGGCGCAGCACTTCCAGCGCCGTGCGCAGGTCCAGGATTTCGGTTCTATGATCCATAGATAAATTCTCCTTTACTTGGATTTATTATGCCGCAAATCAGATACTTTCCTAAAATATGACCGCCTGTACAACTCATTTTAGAGTATTCGGGCGGTCATTTCAAAAGAAAAAGTGATGAGATATCAGCAGAAAGTCTGGTTGCTTTCTCTGTCGCAGGGGTTATCTTTCAAGCATCTTCCATATCAGAAACGATCGGTGTAACCCTTACGAAGCTGCTGATAGATTTGCTTTAGACAGCTGTCCTCGACAGACGATTTCCACAGCCGGTTGGTCAGGAAGTCGTCAATCGACAGGCCCCAGGTAATCCAGTCATGGGCACCGGATACCACTTTGTAACTCACATTGCCGCCCAAAGCTGCCATTTCTTCATAAAGGTTCTTCGTATTGCTTTCGCGCCAATCCAACTCGCCACAGTAATAGCTGACATTTGTTGCCTGGATATCTGTTAAGTCAGCTTGTGCGGCACTTAATGGAAATCGACGTCCTACCGAGCAGATTCCCACATAGGAAAATTTCTCTGGAATCGTCTGAAGCAGCTTTTCGCTCATGGAGCCACCTGCCGACAAACCAAAGACCGCCCGATCCTCTGCGCTGGAAGAAACTGGATATTTTTCTTCCATATACGGAACGATCACGTCTGCAATGTTTCGCGCAGCATCCTCCAGATTGCCCAGATTGTTAAAGGGCGAATTGTTGTCCATGGACACCACGATCACATCCGTGAGTTTACCGTCTTTATACAGATTGTCCAGAATGTTCTTCAGGTTGCCAACACCAAACCAATCTGTCTCACTGCCACCAGAGCCGTGACTGACGTACAGGGTCTTATAGGTCTTGTTTTCGTTATAATTGTAGGGCAGATAGATAAGAAGCGCTTGTTCCAGCCCGCTGCTTGCGGTCACACTTGCCTTCCGCAGTGTACCCTGGTACTTTTCTTTAACCGGATAGAAATCATTCATTTTGGTCGGCGCATCCGCAGCAATGCCAACATAAACGATGCTCTGACCTGCCAGTGTACTGACCACGTTAGCAGGCGCATCTGCGGGATTGGCCGGATCATCGGACTGTTTTGTGCTGCCGTTGGCGTAGGTCAGAATATACTTATATACATACTGCTGCGCCGGAAGCGGCATGGAAACGCTCCAAATGCCTTCGTCTACCTTTTCCATTTCATACAGAATGCCTTCCCGACTGGTCAGGCCAGGCGCGTTGTTCTGCGCAGTCGTCATACCCACCCGGTACTCGTAAGCGCTCTTGGGCACAAGCCCTGCCGACTGATTGGGACGTCCAGCCTCAGCGTAAACCTTACAATCTTCCTGCGTGTAGAAATTCATATTGCCGCCGACACTGACCGATTGAATCGAAGCATCATTGCTGCAAAACGTAAATGTCACCTTGAATCCGGCATCCGCATAAGCCGCTCCATATTCACCTTCCAGATCCTCTGCCGTGGGCTTGGTCACGGTAACGCCCGGCGTGTAATTTACCTGTTTAGATATGATGCCCGTCTGCGTCTCAAGGAAAGGAACAGCAGCAAAGGTTGGAAGTGCCAGACCGTTCAATGCAACCACAGCAGCAAGCACTAAAGAAGCCAGTTTTGTACTTTTTTTCATAAAAGATTCCTTTCTCTTTCAATACTCTTTTCAGCGGCACAGATCGTCGATCCAGCCAAACAGCTCGTCCAAATCATAATCGCCGCTGTGGGGCAGGCCCCAGGGATAGGCAAAATCCACGTCAAAGCCGTGATTCTGCAGGGTCGTTGCAAGGATAAATGGAATAGCCAGCGAGGTGTCCCGGTCATAGGCTCCATGCCGGATGCGCCAGTGCTTTGCCGTATCCGCTTTGCCGATGAAGGTCAGCGGATTCATTTTGGCAATCAGCTCCGGTTCTGCCAGCGAACCGCCTGCGGTATCGTGCGCCTGACTGTAAGCGGTAAAGTGGCGGCGTTCGATGCTTTCTGTGCCAAACTCTTCGTTTTCCGGCGACATCATATCCAGCGCGTCAAAGGCTGGTGCGGTTTTCATGCGCAGGATCGCACCCCGGAAGCCGTCCCAGTCCAGTGCCGTCACCCGGCCATCTTTGATGGTCAGATACGACTGTTTTTCCACCTCACTGCCTTTGACTGCCAGCATGGAAAGTTTCCGTGCCGTGTGATGGGTCTCCAGTTCCCGCTGGGCCGACTGCTGCACAGCGGCCTTGACGGCTTCCAGAAAGCTGCCGTTCCCGTTTTCGTCCAGTGTCAGCGGATGGCCCGCCGCATCCTTCAGCCCAAGGCTGTTCAGGTAGGCCGGGAACAGCGCTTTCAGCTCCCGGGAGATCTGCTTCTGCTGCTCAGTCTGGGTGCCGGTGGTGCCCTTCTGGACGATCTTGCCATCCTTCACGCTCATGCGCAAGGTGCTGAAATCATCGTAACCGCAGAACATCCATTCGTAGGCTGTATCGGCATTTTCCAGATTGTGGATGGGGCAGAAGCAGTTCGCCGCAAAAACGTCGTCCCGTTCTGCCAGTGCACCGATCGCAGCCAGTTCTGCGGTGTATTCCGAGCTGTTGCCGCTGGCACCGGCCAGTGCCGACAGAGCGCCGCCTGCACTGGTGCCATTGGTGATGATGTGCTCGGTATCACCGGGCAGCTGTGCCTTGTTGTGCCGCAGCCAGCGGATGCTCGCTTTCAGGTCCACCACAAACGCCGGAGCTTTGCCCACGCTGCGTCCGGTTTCCGTTTCGGATGCGGCTGCCTTGGAGCCTTCAAAGAATTCCGTGTTCCGGTGGCCGGAGGTACGGCCCCGCACGCCAATACAGGCCACAACATAGCCATGCGCCAGCGCACAGAGGGCCGCGTTCGGGTGCCCGAAGCGATCCGGCCCCGGGCAGTCCGCCGGACCGGGCAGATAACCACCCACCGTGTTCGGCAGAAAAATGGGGGCCGTGTGCAGGGTATAGCCGTTGTGGTGTGCACCTGCGTAATAATCCTCCGGCACATAGAGGTTCAGTTTCTGGATGGGGTCGGCGGGTGCGGCACAGTATTCCAGTCCTTCATAAGCCCGGTATTGCACCGTTACGCCTTCCAGCGCACAGCACTTCACGACATATCCATCCGGATCAAAACACAGAGCCTTTCCCATGAAAATTTTCTCTCCTCTTATCATTATTCCGTATTCAGTCGGTCTGCCGCTCACCATTTTGCGTCCTGTGCAGCGGCATAGAAAATATTGCCATATTTTCCGGGATGCTCCTGCGGACGGCCTGCAAAGCCCGGCACGCCCATCATCTGCATCGGAATGGCGGCATCCCGGCCCGCCAGAATCGCTTCCGTCAGTTCCAGATTGTCCTGCAGGATGCGCTTATCGGACCAAAATACACCATGGTTGCGCAGCACCGTGTCGAACTGACCCTCCCATCTCTGCAGGCCCCGCAGTGCCTCTGCATACGTCGGGAGCATCTCCCGCTTGAGCAGCGTCATCTCTCCGCAGGCGTCTCCGAAGATGACCGTGCGGTCTTCCGGGATAAGAAATACCATCATGCCCGCCGTGTGGCCCGGGACCGGGATCGCCTGTACCCGCACATCGCCCAGATCCAGCACGGCGTTATCTTCCAGCGGGCAGTAAGGTGCTGTACGGCTGGGCTGCAGCAGTTCTGGCGCAAATCCTTCCGGTGCTCCATCCGGCCCGTCGAGGATCTCCTCGTACCGGCGTTGCCAGATGTTATGCTGCTTTTCCAATGCAAAATCTGCCGGACTCAGCCAGACCGTTTCAAATTGCGCCGAGCCTCCCGCATGATCCAGATGGCCGTGGGACAGCCAGACCCGATAGGGCGTTGTGACATTCTGCTCCACAAAGCCTCTCAGATCGCCGATGCCAAAACCCGTGTCCAGCAGGACCGCTTCGTGGGTCCCCTGAACCAGATAGACACAGACTCCGCAGGGAAGAATGATCCGGCTGATGTGCCGCGTTACTGACTGGAGCTTGAAGAAATTTTGCATTGTGAACCTTCCTTGTAAACGCCCGGAGGGGGCAGACCGGGGAAGCTTCCCTTTGGTCTGTCCCCTCGGAGCTGATTGTATCAGAGTTTCTTCTCTGCCTCAAAATCGTATGTGACCCACTGGACGATGAAGCAGAACAGCATTCCGATGCCGGTACCGATCAGTGCCTTGATCAGATCGCTCAGGTCACCGGTCGGGTTGACATAGTTTGCAAAGCCGAAAATGCCGCTGCCGCCGAACAGATAGATCTTTGTCCGCAGAGCACCCATCACGGCACCGCCAACAGCACCGGACAGGATATTGATGACATAGGGTTTCTTCAACGGGATCAGGATAGAGTACATCAAAGGCTCACCGACACCGCATACCTGAGAAATGAAGGATGGCAGTGCCAGATCGCGGACCTTCTTGCTGCGGGTGCGCAGGGTGATGCACAGGCCCTGTGCCACACCGATCATCGGGCCGATGCCGCCGGAAGCCATGATATAGTCAAATCCGTTGATGCCGATGTTGGACAGCGCCAGAGAGATGATGACCCAGTGCAGACCAAACATAACCAGTACGCCGAAGCCACCGCCGACCAGAGCACCCGCAATGATGCCGCCGACAATGCCCATCTCATACAGGGCCTTCACCAGCATGAAGATCGCGCCGCAGATACCCTGCGAGACCGGGCCGATGACGATATAGGTCAGCGGAACGGTGATCAGCAACACTAGAACCGGGGTCAGGATGCCGCGGATCACTTCCGGCAGGGATTTCTTAAAGGCCTTTTCCAGTTTAGCAGCCACATAAACGGCCAGCATGATTGGGATGATGCTGGAAGTGTAGCCGCTGCCCGGCATGATGATGGGAATACCAAACAGGGTATTGTAATAGTCCATGGCAAACGGCGTACCTGCCAGGATCGTACCAGCCACTTCCATCGTGGAGCCGATGTTCACCATGGCCGGGTAAACCAGTGCCGTGCCGATCGCAGCACCCAGGTACTCCGAGCACTTGAAACGACGGGCTGCCGAGAAGCCCAGCAGGATGGGCAGGAAGTAGAAGAAGCCGTCACCGACTGCATACAGCAGCATGTATACACCGCTGGTAGTCGAGACCCAGCCCAGCGATGCAAACAGCGAGATCACACCTTTGATGATACCGGCTGCGGTCAGGATGCCAAGGGTCGGTGCCAGAACACCGGACATGGTATTCATCAGCGTATTGATGGGGTTGTGCTTCTGCCCGTCTGCCACGTCATTTTCCTCTACAGCGGTGCTGATGCCGTAAGTCTCGCAGATCAGATCATACAAAGCATCCACCTTGCTGCCGACAACGACCTGACATTGTCCGCCAGCCATGATCAGCTGGATCACGCCCTGTGTTTTACGCAGGGCATCCTGATCCACCTTGGATTCATCTTTCAGGGTAAAACGCAACCGCGTAAAGCAGTGCGCCAGATTGACTACATTTTCTTTGCCGCCAACTGCTTTGAGCACGTTTTCGGCGATCTGTTTGTTGGTTGCCATGTAAAAGTCCTCCTTCGGTTTCCAAACGACCACAATATCAGGATCGACTCTTCATGAAACGCTTCCTGTTGACCGGTCAAAGCATTTTCGGAAGTTTCATTCACTTGAATCAAATATTTTATATCAAAATATTCAGAAGTTGTAAATATCTGTTTTAAACAAAGATTTTCTGCTTTCTTGCGCATATCCACCAATTTCCGGCGATATCTGTCTGACACGCATCTCTTTTTCGCGTTCCGCAGCATGATTTTTTCGGAGCCCTTGCATTTTTGCCTTCTTTTCGATATGATAGAATCAAATATTCGATACAGCACCTGTAAATACCAAGGAGATATCCTTATGAATCCGCTTCAACTCATGGAAATGCACCGCTCCGATTTCACCCCGAATGATCTGGCCATCTATCAGGCCATTCTGGAGAACCCGGATCAGGTCGTCTATAAAACTACCAGCCGCCTTGCCGAGGACTGCGGTGTTTCGCAGCCGGCACTCTCCCGCTTTGTCAAAACGCTGGGCTATAACCGCTATCAGGATTTCCGGGCCGACGTGAGCACCTGGCTTGCTGTGCAGGCCGAGCAGACAGCGCAGGGCTCTAACCACACCGGCTATTTTCACCGGTTATACCAGCTTTTGCAAAACTCTGAAAAGCTTCTGACACCTGCCTACTTGCAGGAGTTAGCGCAATACATCAACAACCACGCCAACATTTACGCCACCGGCCTTGCCAAGAGCTTCCAGCCTGCACAGCTGTTCGAGATTCTGATGCGGAAGAAGCGCCGCACCGTGCGGGCTGTTGCCAATGATTTTTTGGGAGAGACCTCTGCCTATATGGACGATAACGATCTTCTGATTCTGTTTTCCGTCAGTGGACGTTCGGAGATCATGCAGAGCATCCAGCACACCACCGGTAAAATATTGCTCGTCACTGCAAATCCGCACCCGGCCTGCGCCGAAAAAATCGGCCGCAGTGTCGTTCTGCCTTATTCCACTTGTGACCCCGAGGCCAGTTCGGTTTCTCCGGTGCTGTTCGATATCTTCGTAGAACTGCTGGTGGAGTATCTGTGACCATACCACACCAGCCTGCTCTTCTATCATATCTCTTACCAAGCAGACAGGAACATCTCTGTCTGCTGTTTTCATTTTCACCGTGCCATAAGTCCTACTATCACGCTTTATTGCAATAAAATTTACAAAACCATATTGACGCACCCACGCTTCCATGATGCCCTTTATTCCAAATCCTGCTGACAAAAGTGGTGGTTCTCACCGTGATAACCACCACTTTCAGCGGATGATTGCCCAGAAAGAACGTACCGCCCCGCAACACACCCGATTATTTTGCCGCCGTTTTACCCCGACAAAATCCTTCGCCTGTACTGCATGGGCGGTATTTTTCTTTTTCACAAATAAAATCTTATGTAGTTGTACAAATCTCCAAAATTCATTTTCAGTTGTTGATGATACAACTTAAAAGCGTTATGCTTGTGCTTGAAAGAGGCGGGTTGTAGTGTCCGCACTACGTCCGACTTTCTTCATACTGAACCTTGAGTCCTTCATAAGCCGTCTGAACGAGATACTGCGCCATGACCTCACACTTTCCGTGAGCGAGCCGGACAACGCCGCTGCACAAACAGGGGCAGGAACTTCGTTCGGAGCAAACGGTGACTCTCATACATGAGCAGAGACCTTTTACTTATTTTTTGCGTCTTAACAATTCGGAAACATTTGCTGATGAAGCGTTTTGAGCGCAGCGGTAGAGGGCAAGAACCGTCCCGTGGCCACAAATTTTCAATT
>ERZ772954.1321-NODE-1321-length-19698-cov-5.895281_pt1 | contig 19698 bp, 20 predicted proteins | sample MGYA00580684_ERZ772954 | MGnify/ENA primary metagenome ERZ772954 (study PRJEB29015, sample SAMEA2737654) | human gut metagenome | biome: human gut; feature: human-associated habitat; material: faeces | place: China | collected 2012 ...
CTACATGCATATCTACTGCACTGATCTGATGGTTTTCATAAGTATTGTAATAATAAATACCTTTTGTAACATTACAACACGACGTATACAATGTGATTTCATATTTTCCATCCGCTACTTCGCAACATCCTCGTTGCTGATCCACAGATCCGAGAATGTGGAAGAATTGGCTAACGCTTTCTTCCTCTGATTCACCTGAAATTGCATTTACCTTTGTAAAAGCCACACGTACAAAGCGTGAGGAAGATGAGAGATCTCCCGGAAGACCTAATCCTCCCATACCTCTACTATATGCATCAAGAGCCAAATTTTCGCAGAAAGTATTTCTGGGCTGTTTAGGAGATAAATACATATAATTATTTAGTTGAAACATCTGCTGTGGAAATGGCGGATTATTCGTAAGCACTCCTACTGGATTGTCATAAATATGCAAACCATCTGACATAGATTCTACCGTAATTGACTCATTCTCATCAGAAATGATCCAGTGTAATTGTGCTAATGGTAATTGCTCGCTGAAAGGAGTATTAACAATATTAATTCGTTCAAGAAGCTCGCGAACTTCAACTAAAGAAGAACACTGACTTAAAATCCACGGAATAAATTCAAACTGTGCAATATTTCCCACATCTGGCTTAATCGCGGCATAAACAGCATTTCCGACAAAATTCAGTCCTGCCATTGCCACTCCTTTTTCATTCATAGCATCATAATACAAAGGATAATCTTCTGCAACATGAGCCATTCCAATAATTGCATAATGATTTTTCATATCGCCAACATGGCGAAAATTAAACGCATAATTACGTGGTGTAATTACTATCTGATCACCATAAGAGAATTCATAATCGAGGGTTCGTCCAAAGTAAAAATCTTTTGTTTTATAAGTTGCTGCTGTACACATGATCGTTTATCCTCCTAAATAGATTAAAATATGTCAATGAGTTTTTTTCTTGAACAATATTATAGCACAATTCTTTTATTTTGTTCCAACTTCATACATGATCATAACATGTAAACTTTAAACTATTTTCCTAGATTATTTCTCCATCAGTTTTTCAAACCAGGTATCCATAATGGATATTTTGTGGAACTCATAGATCCTCTGGTGTATTCTTTCATACATCCATTACAAGGATTTTTTCTAATTATGTCATTATCTACAGCCATTTGAAATGCGGGAAATAATATATTTTGATATAATTGTATTGTTCCTCTGCAAAAATTTCTTTTAGTAAATAAATAGGCGTAAAAAGCTTGAATATCCATTTTTTTTATGTCTTTTACTTTAGATTTACCCAATTTGGTATCCTTAATATTTTTTTCGTATATATGGGTATAATTTTCTTTTGTTGATACAGCTAAATTGGTTTTTAAATCTAAATACTGTTCTATTAATTTATTAACAGTCATATCATCGGATTTTATCATGTAGTGATAACAGGTGTTTGGCGGGGCTGCCTTAGCATCGGCCTGAAGGCTAATTGGTTATAAATAAACTCAATATTTCACCCGTATTTAGGTGCCTATATGGTTAGATATCGTCCAAGACTTCCAGACTGCACAGCAGATAGTAGGAACTGTCATCCGAGAACGCCAGCCGGTTTCCTTTGGAATTGATCAGTCCATACTTTGCAGAGAAGGAATCATACAGTTTATCCAGCTCTGCCTGTTTTGCGGTGATTTCATGGTCGGGTGTCATGGCTTTTGCGTGAGCCTGTCCAAGTTAACACTGCTTGCGGCTACTATTATAAAGAACAAAACAGCCATCTTCAGCACAAAAGCAACGAAGACAGCTGTTTTCGGAGTGTCATCAGTTTCCGTAGAACTCCAGGAATCTCTTCAATTCCACACGTGTGGGGGAATACAGCAGACTTTCTGCAGGACCATACTCCAGTACTTCCCCTTTTTGAAAAAACATCGCTTCATCAGCGATTCGCCTTGCCTGCTGCAGGGAGTGGGTGACCAAAATCAAAATACAATTGGTCTGGCGCACATAGGACTGAATCAAAGTTTCCGCGGCAGCGGTGGTTTCCATATCCATGGCAGCCGTTGGTTCATCGAGAATCACCACATCGTATGTTCCCATCATCAATCTTGCCATCGCCATGCGTGCCGTCTCACCGCCGGAGAGACGATCCGCCCGTTTATGCTCCAGCTCTGTCAGAGACAGTGCTTTCGCGAGGGACTCCGCTTTCTGGATATCCCTGCCGCCCAGCAGGATGTTTTTTCTGACAGACATACGAAAGGCATAGGGCTTCTGGGGAAGATAGCCAATGCTTGGTTCCAAGCGGATTTTCCGGTCTGCCGGAAGGACATCTGCCAGAATTTTTGAAAATGTGGATTTTCCGCTTCCGTTTGCTCCGAGAATCGCATATATGTTTCCAGGCTGCAATTCCATTCCCGGAAAATCCAGCACTTTTTTCTGCCCATAGGTTTTGGAAAAGGCGGGAATTATCATTGGCTGAGCCTCCTTTGCAGCAGAGATATCACAACATTCACCAGCAGGGAAACCGCCAGCAGAATCATGCCCAGGGCAATGCCCAGAGAGAAATTTCCCTGATTGGTGTACTGCATAATGGCTGTGGTCATCACATTCGTTTTCCAGGCAATGGCACCGCCCACCATGGACACTGCCCCGACCTCTGCAATAGATCTGGAAAACGCCAGCAGATAGGAAGAGATGATACAGTACTGGCACTCATTGCACAGTAGCAAAAACGTCCTTCCTCTTCCCAGCCCCAAACCCCTGGCTGTTTCCCAAATCGCCGGAGACACTCCCGCCACATAAGTCTCCATAGCCCCCACAACAATGGGGGTGATCAGCGCCACCTGGGCAAGAATCATGATTTTAACCGTGAACAGCAGCTTCATGTGTCGCAGAGGGCCGACCCCGGAGAAAAGGATGTAAAACAGTAGGCCACATACCACAGGGGGCATCCCCATAAGCGTTCGGTTCAGGATAATCAGAAGCCCTCTCCCGGGGAATTTGCTATTGCCCAGACAGATTCCCAGCGGAACACCCAGCAGCAGTGCAAGCAAAGAGCTTTTGAGGCTCATTTGCGCTGTGACTTTCAAAATGTTCAGAAGTTCTGCATCGGAAGACAGGATAAGAGAAATCGCCTTTTGAAGGGCCGTTCCCACGGTGCAGCCTCCTTTCTTTTTGTAAAATCCCGTGGGGAAATTCCCCACGGGATACAGTTTACACAGATTTTTTCAAAAAAGCAAGTTTTTGGAAACTGTACATATAGCGTCAGCCGCAGAAAATGAACCCAGAGTTTCCTCAGCTTATAATGCCATCGTTGGCAACGAAAGTCAGGAAGGTTGCCTTATCGGTCAGGATGTAAGCATGCATCTGCTCTGCCATCACCAGACATGCGCCCATACCGGCGTTTGCAGAGGTGTACCACTGCGTGTAGGGAGCGAAGGACTCTGCCTCCTCCGTGATACCCAGAGTCTCAGGCCACAGAGACAGCTCCTTGGTGTGGGTGCCGGAACCGTCGCCACGGGAGATGAAGGGATACTTGCCCTCCGCAATGGCTGCAAACGCATCCAGAACGGAAGCTGCCTCCTTAACACCGGCAGGGTCCGCAGAAGGTCCGCACAGGACGAAATAGTTATACAGGAAGGAAATGCGCTCTGCTTCGAAGCCATCTACAGTGCGGGCGAAGCCCTCTTCAACAAAGGCTTCTTCCTGGCTCTTGGCATGGACCAGAATCAGGTCGGCATTGCCGAACTTGGCGGCAGAGATTGCCTTGCCGGTACCGGCAGACTGGACTTCCACAGTGTAGCCATAAGTGTTCTCGAAGATGGGCAGCAGATAGTCCAGCAAACCAGAGTCTTTCACAGAAGTGGTGGTGGAAAGGCGGATGACCTTTGTCTCTTCGGTAGCGGGCGCAATCTCACCTGTATAAACAGGGGCACCGTCCTTGACGTAGAACAGAGACTCACCGTACTCTTTAAAGCCATAGTTTGCGGCCAGGTCCAACGTTTCCTGGGTCAGGAACCACTGGATGAGGGCATCCGCACCGGCGGTATTCACCGCAACGTCAGCGACAGAGTTGCCGTCAGCATCCACAAAAGGTGCCTCGGGATTTACGGCGATAACGGTGTAGGTGTTGAGCATCTTGTCGTCGGCTTCCTTCAGAATGCAGGTATCCACCACAAGACCTGCCTGGGTGGGAACCTCAGCGGCGGCTTCCGTCGGGACAGCCGTTGTGGCGGGAGCCTCAGTGGAAGCCTGCGCCTCAGCAGGCTTGCTTGCGCCGCAGGCAAGAAGACCAAACATCATGGCAAAAACCAGCAACATGGACAGAATCTTTTTCATTGTCTTACCTCCTAAATATAAAGAAATATAAAAAAGACCAGCCAGTTTCCGCAACACCAAAAGCACAGCCGAAAGCTGCGCCCGATCATGGAGTCTGGAAAGAGGCTCGTCCACCGCTTTGCAAACTTTGGAAATCAGTCAATTTCACGAAAACTGACCAATCAATTTCTGATACTATATCATATTTGAACAAATAATACAAGCCGCCCTTTTCAAAGACTGTGCGAAATGATACGAAATTATATGAAATGATCCAAAACAGTTCTTTCACTATTCTCCATAGTATGATAAGCTGAAACAGGAGGGGATCGCATGTTCAAAGAAGAAGTGTGGGCTTTGGAACCAGAGCGCATAGAAACCTTTTTCCTTCATCATAGGGAGGTTCATGCCACTGCGGATGGTTACCGGTTCCGTGATTGCCGAATTACCGTGACCGTCCTTCCACCCCGCAGGATCGCCGGTTTGGCACTGCCTCAGACCAGAGTCATCTTTGAAGGTTCAGATGATTCCGCGCTTCTGATTTACAGGCAGTTTCAATTACGATTTCTATCCTCAGGCGGATAAGAATTGGAGGTTTATAATATGAGCAAGAAAACAAGTCCTTCCATGGATTCCTGGCTGAAAGAGGCCAAGGCCCACGAAAGCGCCCCTAAGATTGGCATGTATCTGACCCATAACGGCATTGTCCGGGAAAGTGCCAAGGCAAAAGTACGCCAGGGTGCCGCCGATACCAGGCCCGTTGTGGGGATGCAGTTTTCCTACAATCAGGAAGCTGTGGATGCCATCATCGCAGAAACCTATAAGTTGGACGGTATTTTCTACATCAAGGTCTGGCTGAACGAAGGGGAACTGAGCGTTGGTGACGACATCATGTATGTGCTCATCGGCGGCGATATCCGCCCCCATGTGGTGGATGCTCTGCAATATCTGGTGGGTCGCATCAAAAACAAGTGTGTCACGGAAATAGAGCTTTACTGATACGAGAAATCCGGAAAAATATGCGGAATTTCATGTAACCGTTTCGATGTATAAAAAATCCCATTTCCTGCTCGGAAATGGGATTTCCTTTCATTTTGCACAGTCCGCACTGCCCTCGCTGTAGAGCATATCCAGGCCATGGGCCACCGGGTCGATGACCGCCAGAATATTCTCTGCCGATGCCTTTTGGCTGCCTGGCAGGGTAATGATCAGGGTGCGTGCCCGAATGCCCGCAACACTGCGGCTCAGGCAGCCTTTGGGTGTGATCTTCATGGATTCTGCCCGCATAGCCTCCGGGATACCGGGAGTCGGACGCTGGATTACCTCCATAGCGGCTTCCGGGGTAATATCCCGGGGTGAGAAGCCGGTGCCGCCGGTGGTAAGCACCAGGGCAATCTTCTTTTCATCTACACACTTCAAAAGCTCCGATTGGATCATCTCCGCCTCATCGGGAACGATGGCGGTATAGGTCACGTCGAACCCCTTCTCCGTCAGAATCTTCACCAGGTTGGGGCCGCTGGTGTCCTCCCGCTCGCCCCGATATCCCTTATCGCTGATGGTAATCACTGCTGCTGTATACGCCATGATTCGTCCTCCCGTTTGTAATCGCCGTGGATTCCGCCGGTTTTGGAAAGCAGGCGGATGTCCGTGATCGTCATATCCTTTTGCACCGCTTTGCACATATCGTACACTGTCAGAGCGGCGGTGCTGACAGCGGTAAGTGCCTCCATTTCCACGCCGGTTCTTCCGTCACAGGAAACGGTGGCCTTGATTTCTACGCTGGATCTGTGCTCATCCAGAGAAAGCTCCAGGTTGATGCCATCCATCAAAATGGGGTGACACATGGGAATGATATCCGGTGTGCGCTTGGCACCCATGACCCCCGCAATCTGGGCAACGGTCAGCACATCTCCTTTTTTCATGCCGCCGCTTTGAATGAGCGCGAATGTGTGTTCATTCACCAACACCCGGCCTGCCGCAACGGCCATGCGCTGAGAAATGGGCTTTCCCCCCACATCTACCATTTTGGCCCGTCCCTGGTCATTAAAATGAGTAAAGTCTGCCATACTCAACCTCCGATTTGATTCATATTCCGACCGGCGCCCGATTTGTGCGCAACATCCAGATCCCCATGCCATTGGGGTTTTCCCAAAATCGCTGCTTCCAGCTGTGCTTTCATGCCATCGAAATCCAGCCCTTTCAGGGGATACTCCGCATTGGAATGCAGACAGGGCTTCACTTTTCCGTCTGCAGTCAGTCGGATGCGGTTGCACTCCCCGCAAAAATGGGCGCTCACCGGGCTGATAAGGCCAATATTGCCCAGTGCGCCAGGCAGGTGGAAGAGTTTGGCAACACCGCCATCTTTGGCAGCCGGTACCGCTTCCGGCAGAGCTTCCAAAACCCTTGTAAATGGAATATACGCTTCCGGGCCAAAGCCGGAGCTGTCGCACATGGGCATCATTTCAATAAAACGCACATCCACAGGATACTTCCGGGTAAGCTCCGCCAGCGGAAGGATCTCATCATCGTTAAATCCGCCAATTAGCACAGCATTGAGTTTGATCTTCTGAAAGTCAGCATCCAAGGCCGCATGAAACCCCTTCCAGAAGTCATCCAGACTGCCGTTGCGGGTAATGTGGGCATACTTCTGAGAATCCAGGGTATCCAGGCTCAGGTTTAACCGGCTGACCCCCGCCTCCTTGAGGGGCCTTGCCAACTCCGGGAGCAGGATGCCATTTGTTGTCAGGCAGACCTCCCGAATTCCAGGAACTCTGGATGCTCTGCGGCAGATAGACACGATATTCTTTTTAACAAGTGGTTCTCCACCTGTAATGCGCAACTTGGTAATGCCCAGAGCCTCGGCTGCTTCCACAGCCTGAATAAGCTCATCTTCCGTGAGCATATCGGCATGCTCTTTCTTGCAGACACCATCCTCTGGCATACAGTACCGGCAGCGAAGATTGCACAATTCCGTCACAGAAACGCGCAAATAGGTGATGCTGCGTCCAAATGTATCAATCATAGTTTACCTCGTATCTTTTGAAATGCGGCAATGCCCGCTTTTCTTCCGTCGGCTGTCACGCCCTCTGCCATGGGGTACACCGTGTTGCAGTTGCCGCACATCTGAAGCCAGGACGGCATTCCCAATTCCGCCAGCAGCCCACGCTCCGGGACAAGTCCCGCGGCAATCAGAAGCGTTCTGCAGGCTATCTTCTCTCCGCCGGACAGGCAGCAGCCTGTGAGTACGGGAGAGCCCTCAACGGCGTCAATGGTCTGGCTGCAAATAAGGCGGATGGAATTATCTTTCAGGCAGCGCCGGTTTCTCGCCAAGCCGCCGCAGTTTTCCTTCTGCTCCACCAGAGTAACAGAAATCCCCATTGCCGCAATCTGGGATGCCATGATAAGGCCAATGTCACCACTGCCCAAAATGACCACAGGACCTTGGGGAACAAAGCCATGGAGGTTCATCATCTCCTGCATCTGACCGGCTGTATAGACACCCTTTGGACGGGTTCCCGCAATCGGCAGCGCCCCCAGTGGAATCTCCCGGCTGCCCGTTGCCAGAATCAGCTGAGAAAACGAGATCTGCCGGTCACCGGACAGATGCGCCGTTTTATTGGGTTCTACCGAAAGCACCGTTGTCCCCAAAAACAGAGTAACCGTTTCCGGGAAATCCTGCACAAGCGCAGCGGCGTATTCCCCTCCGGTAAGTCCGGCGCCAAAACCGGGATGGCTGCATTGCAGGAGAATGCCGCCCAGCTTTTGTTTTCTCTCCACCAGCGCAATGCTTTTGCATCCGGCATCCGCTGCGGCTCTGGCTGCAGCAATTCCCGCTGCACCACCGCCGATAATCATGATATCAAAGTGCCCCATGCCTGACCTCCCGGAGTATCTGCTCGATGGCAAAGCTGCATCGGCTGCCCTGGCAGACACCCATACCGCTTCCCACTCTCCGCTTGACCCCATCCACCGTGGAAGCTCCCCTTCGGATTGCTTCCAGAATCTCTCCGCGGCTGATGCCTTCGCACAGGCAAATGATTTCGGGGTCATTTGTTTTGGCAATGACCTGCCTGTGGGGCGTGAAGCGTGAATTCGGGTGTGCATCCAGAAACGCCGCCGTTTTCTCCGCAAGGTACCTGCCCAGTTCGTTGGCGCAGGTCAGCCCCGGGGTTTTGATTCCGATCAGACTGAAAAATCCAGGAGCCGGGTACGCAATGGAGAAATCGTGAATGCTCTCGCCGTCATCCCGCTGAGGATTTGGCCGTGCGGCGGCGAATGAGCGGATTACCTGCTGCATATTCAGATTCGGAAACAGCGATACCGCACTTGTCTTCAACTCCGATATTCCCTCTTTTGTTGTGGCAAAGGGTTCTCCAACGGGCTTGCGTACCCCGCTGAGTAGCAGATTCCCTTCCACACACGGGATAGCGGTGATGCCTTTTCCGCAGGACTGTGCCTGCTGAAAGATGACCCGCTTCGGCTTCCGCGCCTGTTTGTCCAGAACCAGGTATTCTGCTCCATCTATCAGAAGATGCGTGTCGGAGGGAAAGCACAGCTCCTGTATCCGATCCGCGAAAAGTCCTGCACAGTTGATGACAGCCCTGCAGCGCAGTTCGCTGCGATCTGTTTCCACCAGATAGCCAAACTTGGTTTTCCGGATTCCCACCACAGTGGTTCCCAGCATGGGTTCCATCCCATTGGCAGCAGCGTTTTCAAAGGCGGCAATGCCCAATTGCCAGGGGTTCACCGTTCCGGTGGTCGGGGCATAGAGCGCGCCTGCCACACCCGGTGCCAGCATAGGCTCCATTGCCTCTGCCTCTCCCCCGGTCAGAAGCTCCAGACCCGGCACGCCATTGCGGATACCCTGCTCCCATTTTCTCCGGAGCTGGGCCAGGCTCTCCTTGTCATAGGTCACCAGCAAGGAACCGCAGCGGGAAAAGGGAACTTCCAGTTCACGGCACAAATCATCAAAAGAGGCATTTCCACGAACCGTCAATTCCGCCTTCCGGGAACCGGTTTTGTTGTCATATCCCGCATAGACGATGGCAGAGTTTGCCCGGGTAATGCCTGTACAGATATCCAATTCCTTTTCAATCAGCACGACAGACAAATTCCAGCGCATCAGATTCCGGGCCGCAAAGCAGCCCAGAATTCCTCCCCCAATAACCGCAACATCTACGCTTTTCATAGGGGGATAATCTGTCCGGGGTTATCCACGGTATAGCCGCCGAGGGACAGGATTTTTCCCCGGAACGCATCGCTCTTCAGGATGTGCAAAAGCGCCTGAACCATAGGGGTATCCCAAGCATGGTCAGGGACAATGAGGTCATACTCCTCAATACAGATGGGGATAAAATCCAGATCATAGAGCTTTGCCGCGGAGTAGATGCCCATACCGACATCAGCACTGCCGCTGGCGATCTGGGCAGCAACAGAAGTGTGGGTCAGTTCTTCCCGATCGTAGCCGTAGACAGAAGCAGTATCCACATTCTCCCGCATACACAAATAGTCCGCAAGGATCCGGGTACCGGATCCCTTCTGGCGATTTACATAACGCACGCCATCCTTTGCAATATCCGCGAATTTCCGGATCTGGAGGGGATTGCCCTTTGCCACCATCAATCCCTGCTGACGACCGACACAGGAAACCAGCTTCACACCGCCTTTGGGGAAATACTTGCGAATAAATGCCTTGTTATAGCTGCCGTCAGCCGTATCCAGCAGGTGGCAGCCAGCCATGTGCGCCTCACCACGGCGGATTGCCATTATACCGCCCATGGAACCCACATGGGAGGAGCTGATGTACAAGGCAGAGTCCTCCAAATGGAGCATATCTGCCAGCTCGTCCAGCAGCGGATCATGGCTGCCGATAACCACCAGCGTATTGTGCAGCTTTTCTAAGGGGCTCAGCAGGCGGACTCTCACTTCCTCTCCCGCCTCGTAGCCCTCCAGTCCCTGGGGTACTTCCAGAATGCCATCGGCCTTCATAAAAGAAGAAACCACGCCGCTGCCCCGGCTCAGGGGGCTGGCCATCAGCCTGCCGCCTACGCAGCCCATGCGAACACGGACAAACTCCTGATATTTCAGACCGCTGACAACAGGCCGGGTAAGGGTTGCGTTCACATATGTGTCAGTGGCTGCCGGTACTTTCAGCCAGTGGTCAATCAGGGGCTTCAGCAGCTGCTCAATGACGATGATGCCGGACACCGGATAACCGGGCACTCCAAGAATGACCTTCTCTCCCCGGCAGCCCAGAATGGCAGGCTTGCCGGGCTTGATGGCGATGCCATGGTACAGCACCTCACCCAGTTCCCGGATGACCCGAGCCGAGAAATCCTCCCGTCCGGCAGAAGAACCGGCATTGAGAATTACCATATCGCACTCGTCTGCCGCTTTGGCAACCATTTCTTTGATCTGGTCAAATTTATCCGGAACAATGGGATAGACCACCGCCTCTGCGCCCCAGGAACGCACCATTGCGGAAAAAATGGAGCCATTGAATTCCAGAATATCCCCGGGCTTCGGGTCTGTACAGGGCGGGATAATCTCGTCCCCTGTGGGGATGATGCCCACCACAGGTTTGCGAATCACTTCAATTTCCAGCACACCGCCGGCAATCATCGCACCAATGGCAGCCGGGGAAACGGTCATATGGCTGGGCAAAATCATTTCCCCGGCGCATACATCCTCGCCGATCTGGCGGATATGCTGCCACGGGGCTGCGGCTGCGTGAATGGTGATGGAACCATCTCCATTCTTCACAATGTCCTCCACCATGATGACTGCATCTTTGTCCTCCGGAATCGGGTCGCCGGTGTCCAGCACAAGAAACTGGTCCGGCTTTAGAGTAACAGGGGTCGTTTCCGTCGCGCCGAAGGTTTCTTTTGCGGAAACCGCCACACCATCCATGGCACTGGCGGCATAGTGCGGGGCGCAGATGTGGGCATAGACTGCCTTTGCCGTCACCCTACCGCAGCTTTCAAAGACAGGAATGGTTTCTGTCTTTGACCCAAAACCGCCGCTTACCAGCCGCTCCAGATATTCCTTCCGTGCCTGCGCAAGCGGCACATTGGTCAAATATTCAAATCCCATAAAATCACACTCCTGAAGTAATCGTTACCTGAATTTCCGCTCCCTGGGGTAAGCCTTCACAATCCCGACTGATGCAGAAATAGCCGTCGGTCCCTGCCAGAGTGGTGATAAGGCCGGATTTTCCCCGAATGGGTTGGGCATAAAGCTCGCCGCCTGTTCCTGTCAACCGGCAGCAGTGATACTGGGCTCTGCCATGGTTGGCACTGATGCTCTCTGTAACCCTGGCAGTAACGGTATAGGCAGTCATGTCCCGATCCATCAGCCGTCCCAGCAGGGGCTGCACAAAAAGTTTTGTGATAAAGTAGGCAGCCACCGGATGCCCGGGCAGACCCACAATGGGCTTTTTCCCGGCTTTTCCCAGAATGGTTGGTTTTCCGGGCTTAATGGCAATGCCGTGAAGCAGAAGCTGGCCTGCGGATTCAATGATGCGGCAGGCGGCATCCTTCACTCCGACACTGCTGCCTCCGGACAGCACGGCATCACATTCCGCAATGGCCTGATTGACCTTTTGAGAAAGCAGTGCCTCATCATCCACCACAATCCCATAGTTGACAACATGGCACCCAAATGTGGAGAGCATTGCCTCCAGCATGGGACTGTTCACGTCCCGCACCTGTCCGGGGCCGGGCTGCGCCTCCGGAGGAACCAGCTCGTCACCGGTAGAAATGACGCCCACGGTCACTTTTTTCACCACCGGCACCTGCACCCGGCCAATGGCAGCCAGCGCACCAATGTCGGCAGAAGACAGGGAGCGGCCTTTGTGCAGAATCACCTTTCCTGGATACACATCATCCCCCCGGAAAATCAGATTCATGCCCGGCGCCGCAGGTTTGGCAACACCGATGGTGCCGTCGCCGTAATCCTCCGTGTATTCCACCATCACCACACCGTCAGCACCCCTGGGCACTGCGCCGCCGGTGGGAACGGCTACACATTCCCCCTCATTCAGCAGATAGTCGGCACCTTCGCCCATCAGCACCGTGGCCTGCAGGGGCAGGATCGCCGGGATGGCATCGCTGCAGCCGAAGGTGTCACTGGCGCGAACCGCAAAGCCATCCACTGTGGAGCGGTCAAAATCCGGCACATATTCCCGCGCCGCAATATCCTCCGCCAGAACTCTGCCCACAGCCTCAGACAGAGCTACAAATTCTGCCTGTTCAAGCGGGAAAAACTTCGATTCTATCAGCGCAAGAACTTCTTCCGGCGTTTTTACATACAGCATACTAGACCTCCATAATAATCTTACCCAGGTCCCGGTAGTCATTGCCGGAGAAGTGGGTCACCTCCCTGCGGAACACAGGTGAGGACAGGATTGCAAGCATTTTGACTACAGCCGGATTTTCCAGCGATTCCTTCTGCAAAACAAGATCGAACCGTTCCTCCAGCAGTGGGATGAAGTCAAGCCCCTCCAGCTGATGCGTTATCCGCTCCGTGCCAATGGCAAGATCCGCATCCCCTGCGGCAATGGCAGATGCCATCGTAAGGTGAGAACTCATAATCTTGTCGTAGCCCTTTAGCTGTCCGGAGGGGATTTCCAGTTTTTTTAGCTGGGTATCCAGCAGGATCCTGGATGAGGAACCAACCCGGCGGTTGAGAATGGAGATGTCAGCCCGGCGCAGATCCTCCCACCCAGTTATGTGCTTGGGATTGCTTTTGCGAACATAAAAGCCCTGGGTGCGGTAGGACAGGTTCACCAGCACTGCGGACACCCCGGGCATCAGGCTTCGCACAAAGGAGGCATTGCACTCTTTTCCATCATACAGATGGCAGGCCGCAGCGTCCACCTTTCCCTGATACAGTGCCAGCAGACCTTCAAAGCTAGACAGATATGTACGACCGGCGTTGATATCCTCCTGATGAAGATAATTTGCCAAAATGTCCAGCACAACATCCTGCCCGGAGATGATCATCTCCGGTGCCTTTTCCTCAGCAGGTGTCAGCAACGTGGAGTGGGTATCGATGCGCTGCACCGGGGCAGTGGAATGCTCATGCCGGGAGCGGGCAATATAGGCATCCACATCCTCCTGCGTAAAACGAACCTTTCGCCCGATTTTATAGGAATGGATTTCTCCCTTGCGAATCAGGTCGTAAATGGTGGACTTGCTGACATGGAGAATGTCTGCAACCTCCTGGGTAGACAGGGACTGATTCTGCGCCATACTGCCGCCTCCTTGCAATCGTTTTCTATTGATTATACTTCTTCTTTCCAAATTGCACAAGTGCTTGGCGCAATATTTCAAGTATTTTGTGCAATTTCACGCCATTTTGTACGGCATTTCGTCGAAGTACTAAAATCTCTTCGCATAAAATGATACAGTTTCATGCGGTTTCACACAAAAATGCACATCCGCTCTTGATACCCCCTGTTATTTCCACTATAATAAACATATACAAATTGTAAGCTCAATTTCAATAAACACATACAAATTGTAAGCTCAATTTCAAATTTTTATGGAGGTATTGCATATGGCTAGCGCATACTACGAAAAAATTGCCCGCATCAATCTGACCACCGGCAAGATCAAAGTGGAACCTCTGGATCTGGAACTTGCCCACAAGTTCATTGGCGGCCGTGGTCTTGGCACCAAGATGCTCTATGACGAGGGCATTGCCACCGTCGATCCCCTGTCCCCGGAAAACAAGCTGATCTACATCACCGGTCCTATGACCGGCGCTGCCGCCCCTTCCACAGGCCGCTACATGGTCTGCACAAAGTCCCCCCTTACCGGCATGATTGCCTGCTCCAACTCCGGCGGTATCTGGGGTGCCAAGCTGAAGTACGCCGGTTGGGATGCCATCATTGTGGAAGGTGAAGCTCCCGGCTGGACCTACATCAACATTGACGACGATAAGATTGAGCTGCTGGATGCCCGGGAATATGTAGGTGTCATGAGCGAAGCCATTGACGAGCAGCTCAAGGCAAAGCACGGTGCTGACGTTTCCGTTCTGAACATCGGCCCCGCCGGTGAGAAGAAGGTGCTGCTTGCCGCCATTATGAACGATAAAGACCGTGCCGCCGGTCGTTCCGGTGTCGGTGCTGTCATGGGCAGCAAGAAGCTGAAAGCCATCGTGGTCAAGGCAACCCGCAAAAAACTGGACAACATTGCAGACCTGGATGCCCTGAAGGTGGCAGCCAAAAACGCTATGGATGTTCTGAAGGCCAACCCCGTTACCGGTTCCGGCCTGCGGCAACTGGGTACCGCTGTTCTCGTGAACATTGTCAACAACATCGGTGCTTTCCCCACCAAGAACTGGCAGGAAAGCTATTACGACAAGGGTGACGATATCTCCGGCGAAACTCTGGCTGAGAAATACCTGGTCAAGCCCGGTGCCTGCCATCGCTGCCCCATCGCCTGCGGCCGCGTGGTCAATGTCAATGGCAAGGTCGTCGGAGGTCCTGAATACGAGCCCCTGTGGGCCTATGGCGGCAACTGCGGCAACAATGATCTGAACGTCATCGATGAGTGCAATATGCTCTGCAACGAGTATGGTCTGGATGCTATTTCCGTCCCCTGCACCATCGCCGCTGCCATGGAGCTGTACCAGAGAGGCTACATCAAGGAGGAAGAGTGCGCCGGTGTACCTCTGGAATGGGGTTCCACCAAGGCATTGGTGGAGTGGACCAAGCGTATGGGCAATCCTGAAACCGAGCTTGACTGGCTGATGAGCTCCGGCTCCGCCCGCCTGTGTGAGCACTATGGCCATCCCGAATACTCCATGAGCGTTAAGAAGCAGGAAATGCCCGCTTACGACGCCCGTGCCATTCAGGGCATCGGCATTACCTACGCCACCTCTAACCGTGGCGGCTGCCATGTCCGTGGCTACATGATCTCTCCCGAAGTTCTGGGTCTGCCCCAGCAGCTGGATCGTACCGTTACCAACGAAAAGGCAGCTTGGGTCAAGACCTTCCAGGATCTGACAGCTGTCATCGACTCCATGGGTCACTGTCTGTTTACCTCCTTCGCCATGGGCGCCAAGGAGTACACCGACCTGCTGAACGCCGCCACCGGAACCAACTGGACCATCGAACAGGTGCTGGAGATTGGCGACCGTATCTACAACATCGAGAGAATGTTCAACAAGGCTGCCGGTATGAAGCCTGAGGACGATCGTCTGCCCAAGCGGCTGCTGGAAGAGCCCGTTGTAAACGGCCCCTCCACCGGTATGACCTCCAAGCTGCCTCTAACTCTGCCCGAATACTACGAAGCTCGTGGCTGGGTCAACGCATTCCCCACCGATGAAACCCTGAAGAAACTGGGTCTGGACGAGTGTGTTGGCAAGTGATACAATATAATATAATTAATGGGGAGGGGGGGCAAGTCCCCTCCCCGATTTCTTTTGCAAAGGAGAATTTTCATGATTGAAGTTCGCGTTTTTGCAACCTTGCGCCAAGGCAGAGATAAAGTCTCGCTGCTATCGCCGGAGGGTATCGCCTGTGCTGGAGATATCCTTGACCGGATGAACATTCCCCAAGAAGAAGTGTCTATTCTGCTCATCAACGGTTTTCATCACAAGCCGGAATCGGAAGTGAAGGACGGGGACATCGTGGCTCTGTTTCCCCCGGTGGGAGGTGGCTGAACGATGGATCCCAGATATGCGCGCAATGTCCCCGCCCTGAGCGAAGCGGAATGCGAGCTGCTTCGGCGCAAACGTGTTCTGGTGGTTGGCTGCGGCGGTCTGGGCGGGCATCTCATCGATATGCTTGCCCGCATTGGCATAGGCTCTCTGCGGGTGGTGGACGGTGATGTATTTGAGCCCTCCAATCTGAACCGTCAGCTGTTGTCCGAAGTTTCCTTGCTGGGCGTTGGGAAAGCACAGACCGCCGCGGAAAGAGTCCGGCGTGTAAATCCCAATGTTGCGGTTCATGCCGTGGGGGAATTTCTTACGGAAGAAAACGCAGCCGCCCTTCTTACAGACTGTGATGCGGTTCTGGACGGTCTGGACAATATCCAGTCACGGCAAATCCTCGCGAATGCCTGTGAACGTGCTGGAATTCCCCTGATCTACGGTGCCGTCAACGGCTGGGTCGCCCAGGCCGCAATCTCCTGCCCCGGCGATCATTTGATAGACTTACTGTACCCCGACGGGGCTGCACTCAAAAATAAGAGCGTTCTGAGCTTCACTCCCGCCCTGTGCGCCTCTATGCAGGTTTCCCTGTGCGTAAAGTTTCTCACCGACCGCCCCGTCAGAACCGGAACACTGTATTTTTTTGACTTACTGAATCAGGAATTCGAGGTCATCCCCATGACATAAGCACCAGACAGAACACTGCTTCCAAGATTCTATGGTTGGTTGCAGCGTTCATCTAACACTTCTGCATACGGATATCTCTGTAACGTACTGATTGGAGAATAGAACGACAGAATGTTATGAAACCCACCTCTCCCTTTTCTCCTTCGCTGCGGCTATGGAAACCGTGGAAAACCGCAACCTGCGCTCACCCTTTTTTCCTCTCCGGCTTTCTCCCTATACAAGGAAAAGTGTCCATTTTCTATCCCGAAAACGTACAGTTGCCGTGATGAGCAGAGGGCAGCGTGTCATTATAGCAAAGAAAAGCAAACAGCACACAGGCGGTTTTATCCTCAAAAAAAGCACCGAAACATGACAATAAAGAAGCCCAACACCACGCCATTAAAGTGGTGCTGGGCTTTTTCTGATTACAGCGATTTTCAGCGGATGAAGCAATGTGCTGTTTGCAGATAGCTCTTTCGCATTTTGCTGCTTAGCGTGAAAATGTACTGTTCCGCAAAATCCTACGCACAGAAGCACACCGCGTACACTCTATCGTGCTTTGCTTTCTAGAGCCTATCTGAAAACAAAGTATTCTTGTACTATTTCAACAAAATCCAAATGGAAGCAAGATGGACAAAAGCAAGAAAGGACATAGCAAGCTTATCATAGCGTGTAGCGACCCTGCGGAAAACTTTAAGTTTATTGAAGAAACACTCAATCAGGTAGCGTTCCTTATAGGTGTAGAAATCGAAGAACCAAGGCTAGATCACATTACTTTTGGGTGGGATCGTATACGATGCTCTCTGCCCTGTGATGTAAGTGCGAATGGAATTTGTTCCGTATGCTTTATCACCCAGAATGTTGCTTCCGGAAATTTTCACTTCCGAAAGCAGATCGACAGCGACACTGGCAACAAAGATGTTTCCGCCGGTAAGCGAGACTGTGAGAAAAAGTCTGTAAATAAGATTCTTCTATGATAATAAAGGGTGAAAAGTTCTTTCATAGAGCTTTTCGCCCTTGTTTTATATATAACAGTTGCAAATCTGCATGTCAAGAGCAGGCGGATATTCCGCCCGTCTTAACATGTCTCAAAACGGATTATTCTGGTAATCGTCCCTCGTACATAATACTCAGTTCCCCGTAAACTTGTGCCCAATTCCGGATGGTTGTCGTCCACTTTTTTGTTGCCTCAAATGTGGCCAGATACAGGGCTTTCAGAAGTGCGGTGTCACTTGGAAATACGCTTCTCTGGCGGTTCAGCTTACGGTAGGTTGAATTCAGCGATTCGATCGCATTGGTCGTATAAATGACCTTTCTGACGGTGGCTGAAAATTTGAAGATCGGGGAGATCGCATCCCAGTTATCTTTCCAGCGTTTCATGGAATTCGGATATTTGGGAGTCCATTTTTCTGTTACCCGATCCAGAGCAGACAGTGCTTTCTTTTCATCTGCAGCCTGATAGATGGTCTTCAGGTCTGTGGCGAAAGCTTTTCGGTCCTTATCAGGGACATATTTCAAAGTGTTCCTTACCTGGTGCACGATACAACGCTGATACTCTGTTTTGGGAAAGGCAGCAGCAATAGCTTCTTTGATTCCTGTCAGACCATCAGCACAGATGATCAATACATCTTTTACACCGCGGTTCTTCAGCTCATTCATAACAGAAAGCCAGTATTTGGCACTTTCATTATCTCCAACATTAATAGTCAGGACTTCTTTCTTTCCTTCGGTGTTGATACCCAGAATGACGTAAGCTGCAAGCTTACGGATCACTCCATTATCCCGCACAGAATAATGGATCGCATCAATATACAGGATCGGATATACCTCATCTAATGGCCGGTTCTGCCAGTCCTCAATCTGTGGGAGGATCTTGTCTGTAACATCAGAAATGAAACTTTCAGATGTTTCAAATCCATAAATATCTTCGATAGTTTCTGAGATCTGTCGTGTAGTCATACCTTTTGCATACATAGAAATAATCTTTTGATCAATATCAGAAATGTCTTTCTGGCGTTTTTTCACTACCTGTGGCTCAAAAGTTGATTTACGATCCTGCGGCACTTCGATTTCCATAGAACCATAACGGCTATTGACCTGTTTGCGTTTATAGCCATTTCTATAGTCATCATTATCAGAACGTTCTGATTTTTCATAGCCGAGATGATCATCCATTTCCGCTTCCATCATCTCCTTAATGGTGCCGCCTAAAAGATCTTTCAAGGCGTCCTGGATATCTTCTGCGGACTGAATATCATACTCTTCAAGAAGCTGGTGGATAATGTTTCTTTTTCCTTCTGTCATTTGTACTCGATGTACAGGTTTCTTTTGTCTTGCCATAATAAAAGGCCCTCCTAATGATATTTATTTTATCATAGAAGAACCTTTTAAACACTATTTTACAGAAAAAGTTTCATACTCTCTGTACTTCACATCATTGACTCCAAATATGGTCTGGGCGTTCTATAACCTTTCCATTTTTCAAGTACATTTATATAATCCATTGATGGAAATTCTTTATCGTCAATGGTATATAACACATTTAATTTTTCTTCTGCCATTCCTACTTCCTACACTTTTCATCATTTTATAAGATTATAACATACAACATCTTTATCTGCCATTCCCCTTAGAGACTATCTATTCTATGCTAATTAACAAAGATGAAAAATTACAGGAATATAAATACCGCACTGATCCTCATAACAATAATTACTCTCTTCCTCTATAACAGAAAAACACACAGACCCTTATTACACTAACCATGAGTCTGTGTGTTTTTCTAATTTTGGTTTTCAATATAATTTGTAATAATTTCAGTGAGTAATTCATCGGGATTCCTGCCAAGCTTTTGAGCATGTTCGCGCAAACATTTAACTAACTCTCCAGGAATATGAAAAGGTTTAAATTTTTCAGGATATGCCCAACAACAAGTTTCACAATCTAACTGGCAATCTCTGCAAGCAGTACTTTTAAAGTTATTGCATTCATCACACAATGGTTGCCAATTTGAAATTTCATCACTTCCCCCTCTAAGTCTCGGCACTTTATGATCCTGCTGAAACCCT
>ERZ772954.1329-NODE-1329-length-19630-cov-2.945798_pt1 | contig 19630 bp, 8 predicted proteins | sample MGYA00580684_ERZ772954 | MGnify/ENA primary metagenome ERZ772954 (study PRJEB29015, sample SAMEA2737654) | human gut metagenome | biome: human gut; feature: human-associated habitat; material: faeces | place: China | collected 2012 ...
AGGTTTATTGTCTTTGGAGATAAGTACAATTTGATTTGCAAGAGCATTTTGAGCCATTAAATCTCCAACTGCAATTTTCTTTGCGATGAGATTAGTAATAACAGCCTGATCAATTTCTGCATTTTCTACAGTAAGATGAATTGTATGTAATTCTCCAACACCTGCATGACCTGCAAGAAGATTTTTTACATTAATCATATCAGCATTAATCTGATTAGATTCTATAATCTTAGCTGACAGCTTTTCAATATTTGCCTGTTCCGCATTAAGCACACGAGTAGCGATAGTGTCTGCTGATATGAGATTTGCATCAAGATATTTTATAAAAGCTGTATCAGCAGTAAGCTTATCAAATACACCTTCTTTTGCTTTTACTAATTCAGCAACGATCATACCGGCAGTGATAGTACCGCCTGATCCGGATCCTCCTGTAGTAGTTCCACCTAACATTGAATTGAATAGAGGATTTGAAAAGATTTGCTTAATAGCTTCTGATGTAATGACATAATCAGAAGTAGAAGATTTGTTGACTGAGTTAACACGACCACCGGTTCTGTCAGAGGTCTGATTTAATGCATTTGTTAAAAATTCATTATCATTTGTTAATTTTGATTTATATTGGACCATGTTGGAAAAAGTAACTTCCATCGTTTCATCCATATCACAAGGATTATATCTGATTTCTACAACACGAAGTTTTACATATCGTGTATCAGATAGTCCTAATCGAACAAAATCATTTACTGCAAGCTGATCATGATATTCTCTGAATTCTGGAAGAGCATAAATATTTCCAATTTCATCTGTATAAGTATATTGTGGATGAGATTCTACATACAATTCTTCTACAGCATCTTTATATAATGTAATCGCTTTATCGACTGCATCAACTGTACTATCAAGAGTCGTAATAATAATATTTTCATTTGAATAAGTTGCTTGATTATACAGGCTCTTAATAATATACGTTTCCTTATCTGTAAACGCTGGATATTTTTCCTGTACTTTACCAAAATTTTCCATTAAAACATCTTTGGCAATCTGGTTTCGTTTTTCTTGAATTTCAGGTTTCTTAGCCGCATCATATTCAGCTTGACGTTCCTTTAATGCAGTTTCAGCCTGATCTTTTAAATTCAAATAATCCAGATATTTCTGATGCATTTGAGTGAAATATGCCTCTTCGTATCCAGAAAGAGGATTATATCCATCTGCATATCCATTCTTTTTTAGTTCTTTGATACATGAATCATATGTGGCAATTTTAGTTTTTAATTCTGCAATGCCGTATAATTTCCAATCTGTTTCATACGCTTTCATGATTGCTTCAGACTGAGTAAAGTATCCAAATTGAGATGGGGCATCTCCCATTTCAAGCTGCATACCACAGACAGTAAAGTCAGAACTTCCTGTAAATGCCACATCAATAAGATGTGATGTTAGATTGAAAGAAGTATAAACTCTGGTCCAAGAAGATGTGATGTTATAAGAAATATTCTTTCTGTCCTCTCCGGTGTTATTATAACCAAGATAAAATGTACCGGATCCTTTTACAAAACAACTAAGAGTATATCTCTGAGATGGTTCGATACTGATATTGTGTTGATAAATACCACCATTTGTACCGATTACTTTAACTCCACGAGTAATTCCGTATGCAGGTGCGTCATTAATTTGTACTGTTTGGAATGAAGAAGTTCCGGAACCTACCATATACCAATCTTGACCTAATACAACTGGATTTACACATGAGATGATGTTTCCCTTACCGAAACCCTCTATAGTTTCGTCTTGAGCTTGTAACGCAGCCACAATGGATGGAAGAGTATAGTTCATGATTGATTCGTACATAGGCCAATCGGATGAATTTTTCAAATCTTCAAGATCAAAATTTCCTTCTTCATCAACATGAATAGACTCAAAACCTTTGATTATAGCCATGTTTGAATCATATGCATCTTTTAGATCTTCAACTTTTTGTCCGAACCAATTTGTCTGAGCAGTATCAATAGGGACTCTATTCATCAATTCAGCAAGAATGTCAAGATTTTTATTATACTCCCTAGATAAATTACAGTATTCATCTCTTCTTGATTCTATGTATTTTTGCCAAGCTGTATATTTTTCTTGTAGGACAATGTTCATATATGGTTCACGACAAAAATGAGAACAATCTGTAATGACAGAGTTTCCAAAATTTGCGAGATCGATATTGTAATCGTCAAGTCCATCAACATAAAATTGTGTTACCAAACTGTCGTCTCTTGATATTGTTACGCTATCTTGAATATTACGAAAACCAAGTACTACATTTGTATCTTTACCTAAACTATCCGGCTTATATACATTAATTAATAAATTTTCGGTATCAAATTCAAAAACACATTTATATGCAGGAGCAGCAGTTTGAGTGAAAAATGCATATACATTTTGATCGTCCACATCGAAATTACAAATTTCATTCGGAAGTAATACCTTATCATCATCCAGAGTGATGTTATCTACATATCCGATCTTCCATCCAGGCACATCCGCATGTTTCAGCACAATATGTAGAAAACTTAGGTCTTCATTCTCTGGATTATAAAATTTAATTTGATAAAACTTATTAATATCATGATTTTTTTGGTACATCATTTCATAAGAATCTTCTTCGCCCATGTTAATTTTAAAATTTTTTAGTTTATATTGAGTAAGAGAGATTTCATATGATTCGGCGGTAATATCCTTTGTACATTGCGTTCCGTCATTTGTCTCTGTTGGAGGATCCATAATTTTATACCAGATTCCGTCACAATACAATTCCATCATTTCATCGAGTTCTTCATATCCCTGAGATTCTACGCCATCTACATATTTATCAACTGTGAAAGTTAATTCTGCAGTATTATTAGTTCTTAGCGTAACAGAAACAGTAGAAGTATCAATTCCGCCTAATGCACAAAAGAATCGTTTCCCAGGTTTAGCCAAATAAATGATTGCAGATTCTGTATTTCCATAAATATCATAATTATGAATCATTTTCATGCAAAGGCACCAACCTTTCGTGGTTCTCTATATGAGATTTCAAATGTCGCGTCGCCTGTAAATTCAAATATATTTTCTCCGTAAGCAAGACGAGGCCAATAAATGTCATCTATATCCTCAATCCCTAAATCTTCAAATGAAACAATTGACTTTGTGATGTCGTAGATTTTTAAATTTCTACAATCTATATAGAAATCATCACTTTTTAATGCATTAATTTTCATTGTTCTACCATTATCGGTTTTATTCTTTATAGTAATTATCCCATGAGATTTTGGAGAAACTTTAATTGTGGGGTATACATAATCTTCCCAACAATCAGAATTGTTCTGAATAGAATATTCTCTAGGAAGAGTAGAAGAGGAAGTTGTTTTACATAAAATAAGAGGAGTATATCCCCATTGACTATCACAAGTTACTGTGTATGTTAGTTCATATGGAAGAGATGCATGTTCTGTAGATACCTCTGTAATTGTAGCAAAAAATTCGATTTCTTCTGAAAAATAATCGTCTCCAATAAATTTAAGAAGCCTTGGATATTGAGGGGATGTTAACCATGCATTAATGATTCTAATATTATTTGAAGTTAAATAATCAGAATCATTTGGAATAATAATTCCATTTTTTATATCAGCTGTATAATTCATAGAAAATTTTAAAATTCCATTATCTAAATATGGAGTATATGTTGGATTGTATTTTAAAATTCCATTTTTTAATTCTGGAACTACATTTTTGTTTCTGCATGGATTTCTCATTACGCCCATTTTGAATGAATAATTATCACTATATAATGTTCCGAACTGATTTTCTTTTGGCCGATATTTGTTCTTTTCTCCTAATTGCAAAGAACGATTTACAAGAGTATCATTTTCTTCTATTCTAGTCACAATCAATCCATATTCATCAGAAGTATGACCATTAAATTCAAATTGTAGCATTTTTTCACCTCTTTCATATATTTTAATATTAAAAGAGCTGTCTTAAAGACAGCCCTTTTAAATTAGCGAACTTTTTTCCAGTCACGTTTATTACGTTCAGTAATAATATCACCAATTTGATAAGCAAGTTTCTTAATATCTTGCTCATTATTGATTTTATCAACATTGATTGTAATATTACACTCACTATTCACACTCGTATCATTTGAAGACGATGGTAGAATAGTGGTAATTGGTTTCGCCATTCTAGCATTAAATTCATTCAGAGTAGCAACTGTAGGTTTCAGTTGATCTGTGAATTCTTTTGTCAGAACAGTTTCACCCGGATTTGCACCGATCAGCATAGAATCTCCACGCGGTATTAAAGCATCTCCGCCGATCATATCAAGTATGCTGGCAGGAATACCTTTCCGTACAACACCACCTTTAGAGAATCCGTAGGATTTATATGCCTTCAGGATTTTATTTTTCAGAGTAGATCCCCAAGAATCATAATTCTTAACACCCGGAGTATTGATCTGAAGAATATCTGCAAGCTGTTGCATTTCTTTTGGTCCGACTTTCTTACCTTTAGCATTAAAATATCCTATCAAAGGACTCACTCCGGCAGGAACGTCTGTTGCACCATCTGGACGATTACTCAGAGAATTTGTCCAGTCCTTCAGATATGCTTTCTTAAATCCCTCAACTGCGGTATATGATTGATTGCTATGGTTTGCGCCGTTTTTATAAGCATATTCCATGGCATCTCTCAGATTATTACCTGAAGTCTCTTTGATTCCAGCTTTATCTGCATAATCCTTGATCTTCTCATAATGAGAATCCGGCATTACATGAACGGTACAAGTAGCTTTAGCAAGACCACCACCGCCAATAGCAGTAATGATACATTTTCTTGTTTTAGACTCATCACGCGCCATTAAACCGTTCTTATCAAGACCTGAAGACACACCACGAACTGTACCATCAGAAGAAACTTTCGCAATAGATTCATCAGAACTTTTCCACTCAATATCAGAGTGTTCCGGTTTCTTTGGTGACCATGTTGCTTTAAGCTGTTTCTTGATATGACTGTATGTCAGATAAATATCTGTATCACTCAGCTTCAGAGTATAGTCTGTATCTGGTTTAATATTTGGACTTCCAGCAGTCTGAGAAGATCCTGCGTTATTCATTGCGCTATCAAATGCACTATTACCAGCAGATGATCCACCATAAGGCTTACTGGTGTCAATTTTTGTAACACCTTCCCATGCTTTTGTTGCATTTACAGCAGCAGTATTAAAGTCAGCTGCTTTTGTGATCATTTGACTATAAGTTTGAGAAACTTTCATGCCATACTGATCCATTACGTCACCCAGATGTTTATAGGTGCTGTCGTAATTTGCTTTTACATTAGAAAGCATGCTGCCAATAATAGCTTCTTGGAAAGCTGCATTTTTCTTAACAGCATCAAGAGTATTGTCTAATGCCTTATTTGCCTCATCTGAAAAATTCTCATAGCCGGTATTTTTCATATCGACTTCATGCTGATGCATTGTATCGGCCATATCGTCTTCTGCATCTGCAAGTTCCGCACGTAATTTCTCAAGACGAGCTTTTGAGGCTGCATTTGATGTTCCTTCAAGTGCAGCAATCTGTGCTTTTAATGCATTGATATCTTTAGTTTTCTTCTTTAGAGTTTTGTCATAATCGTAATATTTCTCTTTAGCAGAAAGAGCATCTTTACGTTTTTCAATATTCTCCTGTAACAGATCGTTCTCTTTAGTAACTTGAGTGGTATACATATCAAGAAGGTTCTGTTTAAGATCAGCAAGAGTAGCAGACTCTTGTTGCAAACTCTTAAGCATTTCATCGGTTTTAGTCTTATAATATTCTGGACCAATTGCACCATTTTTATACATTTCATCCAGCTTATTTAATCCCTCACGATAATTTGCTATTTTATCCTTAGTGGCGTCAATCTGTTCTTGAACCAATAAAATATTGGTCAAACCGTTTGTAGAGAAGGCTCCATCATCATTATAGAAACTCTCGGTATCACCAAGTAACTTCTGAGCAGTCTGAAGTTCAGACACAAGATTTGAAAGTTTATTCTGCGCTTCATCAAGAGGTTTAAATCGAAAATCAATTTCTTCCTGAGCTAATTGTTGCATCGCCTCTTTGGATTTAATAATAGAAGCAGTGAGGTTATCGTATTCCTCAATCTTTTTCTGCATCTCTTCATTACTCCAAGCTCCACCGTTGGCTTGATTTGCTGCAATTTCTTCTGCAAGAAGCTGTCTTTTCTCTTCATCAGCGCGAATAATTTTATCATAAGTTTTCAAACGTTCTTCATAATCATTGGCTGAAAGCTGATAATTAATATCATCAGCATTCTTTTTATAACTAAGAGAAGCGTCCTGCTTATCACCAGCTCTTTCCCAACGATCAATTTGCCATTGCTTTAAGTTCTCTCTGGTTTCTTCAAGAGCAGCTTTAGCTTCTTGGATGTGTGTATCAGCCTCAACAATAGACGTGTTCAAATCAGTTAGATTTTTCTTCATTTCCTGATAAGCTTTATCTTTTTTGTTATGACCATTCACATTAAGATAATCTGTCATGCTTTGCTGAACTTTATCTCTTTCTTTTAACATCCAGTCTTTCTGATATTGAGCATAACTTACTTGTTTTTTAAGATCTTTCCAATATACCGAATCGACTTTTTGAGATTTTCCGCTCTTTATACGATTTTCAGCTTTAGCTGCATAATATTCCTCTTTAGCTTTACGCTTACTGATGATCAGATCATAGGAATCGTAAACATTATCAACTTTAGATTTAGCTAAATCAAGTTTCTGAGTTTTCTTATCTCTATATTTTTGAACGGCGTCAAGATACTTGTCGTACCACTGTTTATATGCTTCTACGGCAGCTTTTTGATTTGCATCCAATGTTTCTATATTAATAGTGCCATTTTGAACTTTTTTCTTCAAAGCAGGAGTAAGATATTTGCTTACTTCGCCATTGTTTGCAACTTCTTCGGATTTCTTTTTATAAACAGAGATACTTTCTTTAGCAGCCTTGATTTCTTTAGCTGTATTTTCAAGAGCTTTATTATAATACTTTTGAGCTTTTGTATAATGACTATAATCACTTTCGGCAAGATCTGTGTACCTAGAAGTTATACGATCAAGACGATCCATAGCAACTTCAACCCAATCCATAGCATTATCATTCAGCTTCTTGATTACATTTTGAAGAGCTTCGCTTACTTCATCAGCCGCGTCACTTGTATCATCACTATTGTTTGATACCGCATCTGTATTATCTTCGATTGCATGTTGAAGACCAGAATTACCGGAGTTACCAGAATTTCCAGATCCGGCAGGTTTAACAGTTGCAGCTCCGCCTTGGAAATGGAATCCCGGAGTATTACCAGCAGCATAGGCTTTCATAACGCCTGGAGAAGTAACAGTACCACTTGCATAAGCTCTGGCATGTCCTTGAATAGCTCCGTGTTTAAGAAGAGCATCAGTTTGAGTAGTAGAGAATATAATATCGCCCTTTTTTAGGTTCTCTATATGAGCACCGCCAGGAATTAAACTCCAAACACCATCACGAACAATTGATTCAGCGTGACCATTGACACCAACTTCATTCACAAGAGCTTGTTGATCTTGTTTAATAGCAACATTCGTACCACTTGCATGAGCTGGTGTAATATTTAAGACATTATAAGCACTTCCTGTAGACTCTGCCCTAAATGTACCAGTTGAACATGCGACTGTTTTACTCAAACCACCACTTGGTCCACCTGAATTTATCCAATTAACAGTTCCGGTAGCAGTGAATGAAGTTTGAACGGCAGAAATATCATTTCCCCAATGAACAGTACCATGAGAATAATGTTCGGTAGCAGCATAAACATCTACTAAACCTGTCTCATTAGACCATTTTACTTTTCCTTCGCTTTTTTTCTCTTCAGCAAGGTAGGCATCTACTTCGTGATGTTCTGGTTTGAAAGTTACAGTTCCTTGGCCTTGTTGTTCTTTTGTCAATGCTTGGAATTGAGTTTCGTCAATTTTAACCGATATAGCAGGTGTATCACCTGATAAAGATTCCAGACTTGCTTTTAAAGCATCAATTTTAGATTGAGCATCTTCATCATTTAAATCAATTCCTGCAGCAATAGCTAACTGCTTATCACCGTCTTCGCCATTCGCAAGTGCTAACCATTTATCAATATCAGTACTTTGATCCATAAGAACCTGAAGATGAATCTGAGCTTCTCGTTGATCAATCATAGATTGAATTGCATTGTATTCAGGAGAATCAACATCTAACTTTAATTCTACTTTAGTTTTTTCAAGTTCATCAATTTGAGATTGTAATTCATCTATCGATAATCCGTCAGTATCACTATCAATTTCGAACGAGAGATCAATATCCCCATCTGCTTTCATCTGACGCAATGAAGCCATTCCGTCCTGAGTAGCTTGATCCAATTCATCTATGCCGGAAGTATCAACTTCAGGAGTAACCTTAAGTAATCCCATATCATTCATAACCATGATAAGAGATTCAGCAGCAGCCTGAGCTTCCATTTCAGACATACCCATCTGTTTATAGCTGTCAATAAGCGAATCTACAGATTTTTCTGCATTGGCATATCTTTCATTGTCACTATATTGACCGTCAGTATAATCAATATTCATTAATTCCTGAGCGGAATAGTCTTTCAGAGTTTCAAGACTTTGTTTTGCGGCTTCATCTTCGCCATAATAAGCCTGCTGTACTTGATGTAACATTTCAGCATAGTTGTTAGCTTGCTGAATAGAATCATCACCTTCAAAAGTACGAATTCCAATACCTTGAGTGTCTTTACCGGTTTCAAGGATCTCATGTGCATAATGCTCTAAAGCTTCAGGTTCAAGGACGTCGCCATTTGGAAGGATTGGAGTTACAACTACAGTTTTCTTTCCGTCTTTTGTAGAATATCCACTGCTAAATACAGTAGCTGTTCCATCACCGACATTTTGATATTTCATGTCTGATAACTTGCTGGCATCAATAACAGGTCTATGCGCAAGATCAACAGAACCTTTATTTTTCTGCATCTCTTTCAGTTCTTCTGACATCTCAGGTTGGACTTTTACTTCGCCTAAAGCCTGTAAAACAGTAAGAAGAGCATTGGCTTGTTCTTGAGTTAAATCAAGCTGATCTGCAAATCCTTGTAAGGCATCCTCGGCGCCACGAATGCCAGCATCTTCAGATTCATAAGCTCCATTACCGAGTTGAATTTGTGCCAGATCTGCTGGATTCTCTTTATTAAGGGTTTGAATAAGATCTTGTAGTTGCTTATAATTATCGCTCTTTTTATCCTGAGCATCTTTGATCTTATTAACCAATTCAACATCAGAATCTGTATAATCTCCAGTGTTACCACTTTCAATTCCTTCGTTAACATCCTGGAAGTGTTTGATTTTTTGCCCTTTAGCCTTCGCTTCATAACCCTGGATCATTTTATTATAAGCAGCTTCATCAACTTCAAATTCAGGTGTTAATTTAATGCCAGCCTTCTTAGCTTGTTCCTGAATTGATTCGATATATTTCTTACCTAAATCGGAATCTTTATCAATACCATTATCTTTTATGTACTGATTCAATTCGTCAATAGAACCTTTGGCATCCTTGATATCCTGAATCTTACGATCAACAGTACCATCTTTGAAGTCAGATATAGCCTGAGTAATACCAGTTTTTTGTGCAATTAAATTGTCAATAACTGCTTGTTGATCGTCCAGAGCAGACTGATCTGCACCATTGGCTTTCAGTTTTCCCATTTTAATCTGAGCGTCAATGAGTTTATCATCAATCTCTTCAGATTTCAGGGCACCTTCTTCAAGAGAAGATACAAAATTATTTGTATCGCCGTAATCTTTCAATCTACCAAACATAGATTCGAATGATTCAAGACTCATACCCATAGCATCTGCAGCTTCTTGAGTATCAGTGAAAGAGTACATCCATTGCTGATTTCCATCCTCAAGAGTTTTGTAAGTAGCTAATCCCTTAGCCTCAAGATCGCTTAAAAATCTCTTCGGACCGGAAGCATCATCAGTATAATAATTCTTAAGTTTGTTGTAGTTCTCAATGAAATTATCAGCATCTTCAAAACCATTCTGAGAGAAATATTTTGCAGCTGCTTTAAACTGAGGGGTACCAACTAAGCCTTTATCATACAGATCTTTTGCATTATCCAGATAACTCTTAGCTGTAGTATATTCATTGCCTTCAGTAGAAAGATTGTCAGCATTAACCATAGCTTGGAAATCAGAGAATTGTTTTGCCGCCTCCTGATACTGAGCAAAATACTGTGCCTGCAGATTTTTAAGATTTTCTAATCCTTGCTGAGTATAATCTTTGTTACCTGCTGATAATTGATCCTGATAATCCTGAATCCGTTGTGCAAAATCAGAATTCATGAATTCATTCTGCTGTTCCAGATAATCCTTCATTCTTTCTGTGTTGATTTTCAAACCTTTTGCAGTGCGATCGAATACATTATCAACATGAGCATCTTTTAGATCACTGAATTGTGTTCTAAGACTATCCATTGTATCAGATGTGAGTCCTGTTTCTGTCTGCATTTCGCTAATAGCTGATGTAAGAGCAGTAACAGTGTTCTGCATATCAGTTACAGGAAGATTAAATGCTGTTTTTGTCCAATCAGCCTGAGAAGCCTTCATGTTTTCAATAGACATCTGAGAAGCTTGAATCTGATCTTGCCACTGCTTGATCTGTTCGTTATCTTCATCAGAAAGAGGAGATAAACCTTTACTATTTTTCAAAGCATCGATACTATTCTGATATTCCTGAATCTGATTATTAAGATTCTCAATCTGTTTGTCACCATTTTCAATTAAATTGGTGTAATCTGAAGCAGTAGCTTTCATATTATAAGCAGATTTATTATTCAGTCTTGTCTGCTGATCGGAAGCATCAGTCTGAAGACGAGTCAGTTCTTTTGAGAGATTATCCAGATTTTTAGCTGAAGTATCCAACTGAATCTGTACTTTAGTATCTTCAATTTTTGCTTTCCAGGTTTCGATATCTGCATTTGCCATTGATGGATCAAGTGACAATTTCATAATTGCTTGAACTGCAATTTCATCATTTCCATATTCTGACATTAACTGATTTACAAGGTTTGGTGTTGTAACAGAGGCCATATGTTTGTCTGCTAAATTCTTTGTTAAATTCCCAAGAATTGCAGACTTAGCATTGCTCATATCAAATCCGCTCAGATCCATTGTATCCATAATACTCTGTACATATTTATCTGCAGCAGCAAGTTGTTTCGGATCAGTCACATCTTTTACAGAGTCTCTGATTTTACCGATAGCGTCACTTGCTTTATCAAACGCTAGGTTCTGTAATCCCTGTTGCAGATTATCAGTTTCTGTGGCAAGTTCCGGGAACTGTTGAATAAGGTCAGTAACATCTGAATTCTGGAATGTACCGGATTTGATAGAATCCATTGAAGATTTGATATTTGACATATCTGTCTGGAAATTGTCAGTTATTGTGTCGAGATCAGTTGCTGTATCTTCAGCGGAGTTTTTGAAACGAGAAGCAAAAGTCGTGTCATCAACAATTTCGGTAGATTTTTTAGAATTAAGATAATCTTCCCAATTATCAGAGATATCTTTTTTACCCCATTTCATTTTTTCTGGGTTAAGATTATTATCCTGAAGATAATCCCAGAATCCTTCAATATCTTCGTCGTTTTTATCTTTAAAGAAGCTATATTTTTTGCCAAAAATATCTTTAAGATTATCCTTGATGCCTTCAAGATTTTTAGCATCAGGATCAGCTATCGCCATAATTCCATCTGCCAAATCATCCGCATCAATTCCAGCATTGCTCATAGCTTCATCAAGATCTTTAGTTTGACTAATTAAATCCTTAATAGCATCCGTTCCACCAGATTTTCCAGCTTCGATTAACTTATCTTTTAGATTGGAAAACTTACTTAAAGCAAAAATATTATCCATTTTATCTGAAACATAATCAGAAGAATTGGTTAACATAGAATACGCTTTAAATAAATCATTGATATTGTTTGCAAGATCTTGTGTGTTTTTCTTGTCAATCAAATTTCCATCTTCATCATAAAGATCCTGTGCATTACTTGAGATATCTGACATAACATCAGCAAGTTCAGTTTCATATGATGCGATTGTTTTATCTTTCGCTTTTAATTCAGCTTCTTTTCGTTCTGATGACCATTCTTTATTATTAAGGACATCTTTTCTAGCTTGTTTTTCATCCTCAAGCCCACTCATTAATTTCTGGGCATATCCAATATTCGTATCTTGATATACTGGATATGGTGATTTGCTAAAAAGTTCTCCTTGGAAGGTTCGCTTTTCTAAAGCTTTTTTTGCATCAAGAGCCTGCTGTTTCTGAGCGGAAGTAACGGTTCTTTTTTTTAATCCTATTTGTGTATCTAAAATAGAATCCTCATTAAGTAAATTATTTAATTCGTTATCTTCAGCGGAAGTACGATTGCTTTTAGCTCTTAATTCATAAACACGTTGTTTATTTGTTTCTTTTTGTGACTGAAGGTTATCAAGATCTGATTTTTCAGTTTTATATTTCTGTACTGATTCTTGTAGATTCTTTTGTGCTGCATTATCAGTGAGTACATTATCCCAAAGCATTTTTCCTGCTTTAATACCTGCCGCACCAATAATAAGAGGAATCATCATTGGAGCAATTGATTTAAATACTGCTGCAATACCTGAACCAACATTTTTTATATTCCCTAATAATCCAAATTTTGAAGAACCAGCAAGATTGTTATTTAGTGCTTCTCCAACTTCTTCCTTTGTTATTCCGGATGTTGCATAGGCTTTATATAATAACATTTTAGAAGCAGTATTACTAATGGCTCCATCTGAATTAACTTTATTAAGATAACTAGCAGCCTTATTAATATTCCCGAAAGCAGCTAAGGAAGAAATCATGTCACTTTTATTACTAAATGGACTTTGTTTAAATGCATTAAATACATTAGCTAGTTTTCCGATTTTACCTAATGACATTTGCGAGTGTAAAGTGTATAATAATGCATAAAAGGGGGGAAATAATAAATGGCTCTTATTAAATGTCCAGAATGTAGTAAAGAAGTATCCGATAAAGCAAAAACTTGTCCTCATTGCGGATATCCTCTTGCTAACAATGAAAAAACAAATACTGTCTTAGTTAATGGTACAAAATATGATATATCAAATATAAAAAAACAATACGATATGATTTCAGAAGAAAATAAACAAAGACTTTATAAAAGAGCATCTTGGCAATATCGTTGTTGTTTAAATCCAGAATTGATAAAAAAAGAAACTCCTGAATTTGGTGGAGATAAAAGTTTCTTCGGCGGAGATATTACTCATGAAATATGTAAAACTTTTAACTGGTGGAAAAAAAATGACAAGATGCACTTGACATATAAATTTTTTGTTGAATGTGTCAACCATGGTTTTGAATATTTTGAATTTAATACTGATAATTATCCGATTCCAATTCCGAAACAATCAGCAACTTCCCAAAACGTCGTTCGTTGTCCTCGTTGTGGTTCCATATCAGTCACAACAGAAGAACAAGGTTATGGACTCTTCGGCTGGATTGGTGCTTCTCAAAAGAAGAATCTCTGCCAGAAGTGCGGTCACAAATGGTGGCCAGGAAGGTGAGATATAGTATGAACGAAGGATACAGCCCAGAAGAAGCCGAGAGAATAAAACAGATTATAGAAATCGGTGAGTCTCAAAAACAAATCAAACAATCATTCTGGAATGAAGTTAATACTCCAGAGGTTTTAAAACTAAAAGAAGAATCAAATATACTATGGAAAGACTATCGGAGTATTGATAAAAAACTTCGAGAAAAAATTATAATACATAATAGTAATTTATCAATATATGACTCTGATTATATAAATTTTAGTATAGGAACTTGTGGATCAGTAAATCCGAATATTCAGGACGATTTTCAAGAATTAATTTCTATTTCACAGGGAAAATGGAAAAGATATAAATCGGCTAATGATATTTATACGAAAGCATTACATAAAAATATTGCAAATTTATCATTAACAGTCACTCCTGAAAATAGTATATCAATGAACTCATATGGAAGTACACGATGGGTATTCACAGAATTTTATTGTTCCTGTAAACCATTTTTAATTCTTGACATATGTGGATGTGAAGTTATTGTCATCCAAGATATTTTTCCTGGTAAATATTGCCAAACAGAATATTCTATTACAATGTCAGATTTGAAGAATAGGTCAGATTATGAAATAGAAAATAAAAAACAGAATTTTCTTGACAATTTTAGAAAAGAATTAGATCCGTATGGAAAAAATTTATATTCTGCTCCGTTTCGTAAAAAACCTGTTCCGAAACCTTTTGAAAACATCTACACACTTTATGCCCAAACTGATTCAGAAGAATATGGCAGGACAAAACGATATTTAATCATTGGATGTATGACATATGAAAAATGATGAACCTACGTTCTGTCTTTACAACAATAAAGTCAAGTGATATATTTCTAATCGTAGGATAGCCGGGAGTGTGCCTCGGCTTTGCACACACCTACAATTAGGAATATCAAAATTGGATGTTCTGTCCAAATCAAAAATCCCCTATATTTACTTTAGCCATATGGCAGAAGGGAGGTGGACTATGAAGAGTGAAGAGCATCAATTTAAGCTTGCAAAAATAGCAATTAAAAAAATCATTAGGGTTTTAGCATTACTTGCAGCTTTATGGATGGTGTTACAGCACAATCCAATCAAACTCGTGACATCAATAAACCTAGAAGAACAAAGTATTGATTTTAATTGCGAGTTTGCAAGCGAGACACCGGAGAAGTAGAAATACGACTCTGGTAGTGTGGGGTGAAACCCACACAATTAAAGTTTTAAAGGTTAAATTTCAATAATTTAAAATTCAAAGCTTATCTTACAGACACTGCGCTTGATCACCGCGGTGTCTTTCTTTTATCAAATATAATTTCTCTCTTTCGCATAAAGCGATTCGGCAGAAGAGAAGTGCCGCTCATGGAACATTCATTAAAAGTATATATAATATACTCCGAGGAAGGGTGCTCTCTCTACTCCTCCTGATTATTAATATGTTTCCCTCGTCATTACTTGCGTAATTGTTACTAACGTTTCACATATGACTAAATCGTAAATCAGGTTGGTACGTGCGTTGTCACGAGCTTTCGCCCACTTCACTATGCGATCAGCATAGAATAGTGAATTCGACGTATTAATCCTCTATTTATTTTAAGTCGCTATTCTCCACACATTGATATGAATCTCTATGTAGATAGGCTCATTGTTAAAAATCGGAAAATAACGTGTGACCCTTAGATTTTGGGTCAACCTACGACTGTTGCAAGACCTCCACCACTCAGGAATTTTAATCCTGCCATTGTTGCATTTTTTACTGTCATTGCTGCAAATACAGCAGTAAGTAATGCTGGTATTGGTCCAAGTGTTTTTTCAAGTGACGTAAATCCTTCTGTTAAACTATGTACAAATTCAAGAACACCATTTACAGTCCCTGAATTATAGAAATTAACCCAGAAATCCTGCATCTGTGTTTTGATTGCTTGTAGTTTACCAGCGGTTGATTCCATGTATTTTTCCTGGTTAACTTCAGCATTACCATTTGCGGTTGTTGCTTCCTCTGCCAGTGACATGGAGTCTGTGAATGCATCAAGCATAGACTTGAACTTGCTCGTCTGGCGTGTTGCTGCTACGTCGAACGCAATTTTTGCTTGCTGCGCATCAGTTAAATCGTCCCACTTATCTTTAAGCTCAGACATAACAGTAATGATACCACGATCAGATCCATCCGGATTATAAACATCTACACCTATAGCATGCAGAGATGCAGAGGCATTAGATAAAGTTGCATTGTCAACTTCGTCGGCATATTGTGGCATTTTACCGACTTTTGTAGTTCTTGTGATAATTCCTTATCTTTACAAGGTTCGCAAAACCTTGTTTTTATGTTGAATATTTTTATTTAAGCATATTTCCGAGTTACAATTTCTTCAATTTTAGAATCAATGATTTCCTTATATTTTTCATCTTTTTCGCTCCAATAGGGTATAACTAAATAATTATATCCATGTACGATAGCATAATTCTTTTTATATATATCATATTCTTGCCGTATATTAAATTCTTCTTCAGGTGTGACATTATTTCTTTTAGCTAAATGTTTATACCAACTACATTCTTTCCAATAATGCTGTAACCCATGAACTTCACATATCAATTTTAAATCAATTACTTCATTATCGTATGGTAAAGGACGATTATTTTTAGGACTTCGTGGCAGAAGAGTACAATTATGTTCGGTCAACACAGTATATCCTTTTTCAGAAAAATATCTGTATACTTTTTCTTGAAGATACGAATTTTTCATTTCTTCTGAACACTTCGGACAATGAAATCCGTCTCTGGTCATTACAAAAATTTCTTTATAAAAATCTTTATGTTTACCATCCGGGCATTTCCACCATGCTTTCTTTTGTGAATTAGGGGCATATTCAAATGCAGTCTTTGAATTCTTAGTTGACCATATTTCAGTAGCAATTCTATAATTATATCCTAATGAATCTTTTTTATGTACTAAACCTGAATGATGAGAACAATATGGGCATCTATTTCCATTATAAAAATGTGCCGCAGTAATCTGATAGCTACCATGATAATCAGTCTTATCACATTTTATCCATACTTTTTTATGACTTTGTTTTGGAATTTCAAATGGCGAAATAGAATTCAAATTTTTATCCCATAAATTAAAAATTTTGTTATCTATTAAATACTGTCCAAATGATAAACATTGCTTACATAAAATAGAATTAGGCTGGTGAACTATATTATCTAACCTTTTTAATTCAGGATGATGTTCTGGATGGTCTAAACATTTAAAATAGAATTTTGCATTACTTTGATGAGGAACTTCTTGTGGATTTTTTTTATTTAATTCATTATCCCATCTTTCTATATAATCCATATGTTTTTCCTCAACACACCAATCATAAAATGATTTAAAATTATTCATATATTATCACTCCATTTATTATCAATTTTTTGCATAAAAAATCGCCAGTGCTTTAAACAGCATTGACGTTTTTTCGTATTTATATGTAGTCACTTCATTTATTGTTTTTACAAATGAAGGCTTTATACCAATACTCCATAAATACTCCTTTTCAGGTGTATATTGAGTAGAATATTCTTTATCAAATTTTTTCATATTATTTACCTTTATATTCAACATAAAACTCACACTTTCGCATGAGAGCAGATCATTTCTTAACCACGTTCTTGTGAACAGCAGTCATACCGTTTCCATTTAAGGGGTTCTCACCCATACCATTTGCGATTGTACCGTACTCCTAATGACTTAGATATTCAGGATTTTCACCTTTATTTTATAATTCTTATAAAGAATATTTCTAAGTCCCGACATGGGGATGATCGTTTGACACACCCCTATTCGGGGCTTCGCGACCAAGCTACCATTCCTAATTTATATAAAATTAGTAAATTTTCCACTTAGGCTTTTGGCCATATGGAATCTCTATCGTTGTATTACTTTCGTTGCATTCATACCAGCTTATTTCATCCGTATTGTAGTGATAGAGCTTTAGGTTTTACTGGTTTTAGGATATATGTTCGACTATGCACATTTCTGTACATAAAGACAATAGTTTGTCTTCAAAGCATTACCAATTGAAGATCCATCTTCACGAGTTCTTTCTGATACTTTAGCAGTAATAGCTGCAAGCTGTTCATATGACATACCTGCATCATAAGCAACCTGACCGGAAGCCTGTACAGCATCAGAAATAATTTTGATACCTTTAGCGTAATCAATTCCCACACTTCCGGAAACTTTATCCAGAACATCGACAATATGCATAGAGGCATCAGCAGCAGTAGTAGATCCATCTTCTAACATATGGAACTGCTGTAAAATACCCTGTACCTGGTCAGCGGCAGTAGAAGCATCAACGCTACTTAAGTTACTCAAAATAGCAGTTGGTTTTGCTGTCTGCTGAATTTCAGAAGCAGTAGTATTCATATTTGCATAGATTTTATAAATGTCCATAGTATTATCCAAGGACATCGATAAATCTTTTGCCATATCAATTGCAGAAGTACCAAGATTCTGTAAGTGATCCGGCGATAAATTCATTGTATAACTAACATTTGTTAAGTCTTTTTGGAAATTTAAGAAATCATTGAAGCCTTGTTTGGCCTGCTGAATTGCTTTCATGGTTACCTGGAAATAAGAAACATAACTTGCAATATCTGCAATAGCACCTTTAAAGTTTCCTGATACCATACCTTTAATAGAAGTTCCGAATGAAGACATCCCGGTTGATGCTTTGGAGGCAGTGCTAGAAATAATGCGCATTGCATTTCCTGCTTTTTCAAGATTACCAGTTAAAGTAACAACATTACCAGATATATCAGCAAATTGCATCTTTACTTGTCCGGTAGTTTCATTGATAGATGAAGAAATCTTAGATGTTAATCCGATAGAATTAGCGTACTCTGTAAGCATTGTTTCAACATCTTTTGTATCTTGTACCAGTCCTTTTGTTCCTTCTAAATAAGTTCCTTTGCTATTTGTTTTATCATAATTTTTAGCAACTTTTTGAAAATCTTGCATTTTAGATGCTAATTCAGAAATTTCATCTTGAGCTTGGCTAGTATCAATTTCTTTATTATGAAACCTGGTTACAATATCATTATATGATTCAACAAAACCATTTAATTTATCCGTATATGCCGAAACTTTACCAGAAGAATTTTCTGCCTTAGTTAAACTATCAAAAGCTGTTCCAAATTCATTTGCAAATTGAATAAATGAACTTCCTTTAAGAGAATCAAAAGTTTGATAAAAATCCTGCATTCTATTTTTGAAATTGCCAAGATTATCGGCTCCATTCTCAAATGTAAATGCGCTTTCTAATTTCTCTTTTAATGAAGCAATACCATCCGGAAGATTCATAGTATTCTGCATATGCTTGAGAGAATTTTCAAAATCATTTATTTGGCTAGATAATGACTCTTTTAAATTTCCTAAAATATTATTTCTGTCAAAATCGGAGGCATTTTTTATATCTGAAATTAAACTATCTGAATCTATATTTTTACCAGAATTTTTGATCTGTGCTTTTAATGCTTCATATGTAGCCTGAACACCATTACGCTGATTCATTTTTTCAGTATATTCTTGTTCAGAATAATTTTTATTGCCAGCCATTTTATATAAATCATTGCTAAGTTTTCTCTGACGGGAATATGCCTGAGTCATTAGAGTAGTAATTTTATTCTCATAATCAGACATACTCTGCTCAGAATCGGTAAATGCTTTCTCATAATTACCAAAAAGCAACTGATCCAGAACACTATCAGCATCATCCTTATTATTCTGGTATGTATTTTTCTTGAATTCGTCAACATCTTTTTTGAGATTTTTTATATTTTTAAATCTATCAGTAAATCCTGAGATAAAATCATCACTTGAAATTTGACCTTTTGCACCCTTTGCTTCAAAGCTATATAAATC
>ERZ772954.1333-NODE-1333-length-19595-cov-56.989713_pt1 | contig 19595 bp, 10 predicted proteins | sample MGYA00580684_ERZ772954 | MGnify/ENA primary metagenome ERZ772954 (study PRJEB29015, sample SAMEA2737654) | human gut metagenome | biome: human gut; feature: human-associated habitat; material: faeces | place: China | collected 2012 ...
AGCTGCCGGAGCGGTGCTTAAGCCGCAAGGCGGGAATTGTGCGGTGTTGCCTTTGGCAGCCGGGCAAAGCAAACTGCCCCCTGCAGTTTTCCACACAGCAGAGGGCAGTTGGTTAAAAATGTTCAGCAGATGCAGGGCAGGCGGTTAAGCTCAGCCGATGGTAATGCTCCAGGCAAAGGTCTTGCTTGCGCCGGGGGCCAGCTCAATGTGGCGGCCGGCTTCGTTCACGCTGTTGGCCCAGCCGTTCCAGGGCTCCATGCAGACGAACGTCTCGGCATCCTGCTGCCACAGCACGCCGTTGGTGAACACGCTTTCATCAAAGGCAACTTCCACCGTGTGGCCGCTGCCGGAATCGGTCAGGCGCATCGGGCTCTTTACGCCGGTCATCAGGCGGATGGAATCTGCGGAGCCTTCCTTGCGGGTCAAGGTGATGGTTTCCGGTGCGGCGGGCTGCTCGCCCTTGGCGTTCTCGGAGCAGGTGGCGGCGTTGATGTCAAAGTGGACGTTCTCCAGCTTGGAAGCTGCGAAATACGGGTGGAAGCCGATGCTGAACGGCAGGGCTTTGTCGCTGGTGTTGTGCACGGTCAGTTCCAACCCGGCCTTGGCACCGGACAGGGTATAGCGCATTTCCAGCAGAAAATCAAAGGGGTAAACAAACTTGGTCAGGCCGTTGGGGGTCAGGGTCAGCACGATCTCATCATCCGCAGCGGTCTTGACCTGCCAGGGCAGCAAATCGGCAAAGCCGTGGACCTCAATGGGATAATCGGAGCCGTTAAAGTGGTGCACACCGCCGTCCGGCTTGCCGCAGCTGGGGAACAGGATGGGCACGCCGCAGCGGGGGCGGTCCGAGGATTCATAGTTCTTATCGCGCAGCCAGAGGTATTCCTCACCGCTTTTGGTGAAGGAGGTTGCCATGCCGCCCTTTTCCGGTGTAACGGTCAGAGCGTACTCCCCATCGGTCAGGGTAAGGGTGGAATATTTGGCATTGTACTTTTCGTAAGTACCGGCAGTCAGCTTGGACATTGTTACAGTCCCCTTTCTTCAGTTACAAAAACGGCCCGAACGCACCGGGATTCTTGGAGCAGCGCACAGCGCCTTGATCCCAGAGCACCCGGAACGCCCGGAGCCGTTCCACTTTGTGCACCGCAGGCAGACACAGCTCCCGGCGGGAACTTCTTAATTTTATTATACTCTCAAAATGTTCCCGGCTCTACCCTTTTGGGTAAAAAATGCGGCGGGAGCCAGAGCATCAGTGCAAAAATTACAGCACAACGCCATCCTTGAAGATGGAAATTTCGCGGAAGCCCTTCTTCTCGGCGCAGGTCTGCTTGCCGGAAGCAACGTCCAGCACCAGCTGGTACAGGTCAGCACCGGCTTCATCCAGCGTCTTTTCGCCGTCAGCAACAACACCGGCGTTAAAATCGATCCAAGTGAATTTTTTGGCAGCCAGCTGGCTGTTGGTAGCAATTTTCAGGGTGGGAGCGGGGGCACCGAACGGAGTGCCGCGGCCCGTGCTGAACAAGATCATGTGGGCGCCGGCGGCGGTCAGGGCGGTGGCGGAAACAAGATCGTTGCCGGGGCCGTACAGCATGTTCAGGCCCTTGGTGGTCACAGCATCGCCATAGCCGATAACGTCCATGATGGGGGCGCTGCCGCCCTTCTGCACACAGCCGCAGGATTTATCCTCCAGCGTGGTGATGCCGCCCTGCTTGTTGCCGGGGCTGGGGTTGTCGTACACAACTTCGTTGTGGCTGATGAAGTATTCCTTGAAGCCGTTGATCATATGCACGGCCTTCTCAAACACTTTTTCGTTCTGGCAGCGATCCATCAAAAAGCCCTCGGCACCGAACATTTCCGGCACTTCGGTCAGCACGGTGGAACCGCCGCGGGCGCACAGCATATCGCTGAAGCGGCCGATGGTGGGGTTAGCGGTAATGCCGGACAAACCGTCCGAACCGCCGCACTTCATGCCGACCACCAGCTCGCTGGAGGGAATCGGCTCGCGCTGGAACTGGGCAGCATAAGCGGCCAGTTCCTTCAGGATCTCACGCCCCGCAACCAGCTCATCGTCCACATCCTGGCAGGTCAGGAACTTGATGCGGTCATGGTCGTATTCGCCCAATTCGGTCAGGAACTGCTCATGGGTCAGGTTCTCGCAGCCAAGGGAGAGCACCAGCACGGCACCGGCGTTGGGATGGCGGGCCAGCGCAGCCAGCAGTTTGCGAGTCTGGGCATGGTCGTGGCCGGTCTGGGAGCAGCCGAACGGATGGGTGAAGGTGTACAGCCCGTCAATGCTGTCGGTCACAAGATCCTGATTGTCCCGCACAAGGGCTTTGGCGCAGTCGTTCACGCAGCCAACGGTGGGGATGATCCAAATCTCGTTGCGGGTGGCTGCACGGCCATCCTTGCGGCGGTAGCCCATAAAGGTTTCGGGAGCAACGGGGGCCAGCGGGTGCACATGGGGGTGGTAGCTGTACTCGATCTCGCCGGACAGGTTGGTTTTTACATTGTGGGTGTGCATCCAGGTGCCGGGCACGGCATCAGCGGTGGCATGGCCGATGGGGAACCCGTACTTGATGACGTTTTCGCCCGCGTGGATGGGGGCAATGGCCATCTTGTGGCCCTGGGGGATATCTTCAACAGCGGTCACAGATGCACCGTCCACCGGCACAGCGGTGCCTTTGGCAATGGGATGCAGGGCAACCACAACATTATCCTTGGGGTTGATCTTGATTGCAAGAGGCATACAGAATCTCCTTACTACGATAAAAACAGGTAGGAGTTAGGAAGTAGAGGTTAGGAATTGTTAGCCCTGCTTTTAGGGCAATACCGCATAATTCTAAGTGCCGATACGGCGAGCGAGGTGCGGCAGATGCTAAGCCAAAAGCGCAGATAATACTGGATGTCTTATCGAGCATTTTGGCAACGCAGATGCCGTGCCGCAGCCGCCGGAGCGGTGCTTGAGCCGTTAGGCGGGAATTGTGCGGTATTGCCTTAGAACCCCCAGTGCAGAAAATCAGCATCTTGCACGATTATTTGAAATATTTTTTGTGAATACTCTTGACAGAGCGTGGTTTATCCGCTATTATTATAAATGCGTGAGTTAAGGGGTCAAGTGCGGCCAAAATGGAAGCACAACCCCCGCAAAAACTGCGCGGAATAATCAAGAAAGGAGAAAAGAAATGCCTACTTTTAACCAGCTCGTACGCAAAGGCCGTGAGGTCCTGGTAACCAAGAGCACTGCTCCTGCCCTTCAGAAGAGCTACAACTCCCAGAAGAAGCAGTACACCACCATGAACAGCCCCCAGAAGCGTGGTGTTTGCACCGCTGTTCGTACCATGACCCCCAAAAAGCCCAACTCTGCTCTGCGTAAAGTTGCCCGTGTCCGCCTGACGAATGGTATCGAGGTCACCTCCTACATTCCTGGTATCGGCCATAACCTGCAGGAGCACAGCGTTGTCCTGATCCGTGGCGGTCGTGTTAAGGACCTGCCCGGTGTCCGTTACCACATCATCCGTGGTACTCTGGATACTCAGGGTGTTGCAAACCGTAACCAGGCTCGCAGCAAATACGGCGCAAAGCGTCCCAAGGCCGGTGCCAAGAAGTAAGGAAACATCTTTTCGCCATAAAATGGTCAGCTGACCCTTTTGTGGCATAACGGGAGTTTTCTTTAACTTTCGAGTACCGATGATATCATTAATGTGAAGGAGGGAAGAAAGATGCCCAGAAGAGGTAAAATCGCAAAGCGCGAAGTTCTGGCTGATCCTATTTACAATTCCAAGCTCGTCACCCGTCTGGTCAACAGCATCATGCTGGATGGCAAGAAGGGCGTCGCTCAGAAGATCGTTTACGAAGCTTTTGAGACTGTCAAAGAGAAGACCGGCAACGATCCTCTCGAAATGTTCGAGAAGGCCATGGAAAACATCATGCCCAGCCTCGAAGTTAAGGCCCGCCGTGTCGGCGGCTCCACCTACCAGGTTCCCCTGGAGGTCAGCCCCGCCCGCCGCGAGACCCTCGGCCTGCGCTGGCTGACTCTGTACAGCCGCAGCCGTGGTGAAAAGACCATGTCCGCTCGCCTGGCCGCCGAGATCATTGACGCTACCAACAACGTTGGCGGCGCTGTCAAGAAGCGCGAAGATACCCACAAGATGGCAGAAGCCAACAAGGCTTTCGCGCATTACCGTTATTGATCTGCTTACTGAGGAGGTTTAAGCCATGGCAACGCCGAGAGACGTATCCCTGCAAATGACCCGAAATATCGGTATCATGGCCCACATCGACGCAGGCAAGACCACCACCACCGAGCGCATTCTGTACTACACCGGTATTAACCATAAGATCGGCGAAGTTCATGACGGCGCTGCCACGATGGACTGGATGGAGCAGGAACAGGAACGTGGTATCACCATCACTTCCGCTGCAACCACCTGCTACTGGAGCCACACCGAGACCCAGCACGATCCGGCTCTGTTCAAAAAGAACCGTCATCGTATCAACATCATCGACACCCCGGGCCACGTTGACTTTACTGTTGAAGTTCAGCGTTCTCTGCGTGTTCTGGACGGTTCTGTTACCGTTCTGGCCGCAAAGGGTGGCGTTGAGCCTCAGTCTGAAACCGTTTGGCGCCAGGCTGACGAGTACAAGGTTCCCCGCATGGTTTACGTCAACAAGATGGATACCATGGGTGCTGACTTCTTCCGCTGCGTACAGATGATGCATGATCGTCTGCATGCCAACGGTGTGCCTATCCAGCTGCCTGTCGGCCAGGAAGACACTTTCCGCGGCATCATCGATCTGATCGACATGAACGCCGATATCTATTATGATGATATGGGCAATGATGTGCGCGTTGAGGAAATTCCTGAAGACCTGAAAGAACAGGCTCAGGAATATCGTGACAAGCTGATCGAAGCTGTTGCTGAGACCGACGAAGAGCTGATGATGAAGTACCTGGAAGGCGAAGAGCTGACCAAGGAAGAAATCAAGGCTGCTCTGCGTAAGGCTACCATTTCCAACGAGATCGTTCCTGTTGTCTGCGGCTCTTCTTACAAGAACCGTGGCGTTCAGAAACTGTTGGATGCAATCGTTGATTATATGCCCGCTCCGACCGACGTTGAGGCCATCAAGGGCACCAACCCGGAGACTGGCGAGGAAGAAGATCGCGCTTCTTCCGATGATCAGCCGTTCTCTGCACTGGCATTCAAGATTATGACTGACCCGTATGTCGGTAAGCTGTGCTTCTTCCGCGTGTACTCCGGTACCGTTGAGGCTGGCACCACTGTTTACAACTCTGTTAAGGATCAGGACGAGCGTATCGGCCGTATCCTGCAGATGCATGCAAACAATCGTAAGGATATCGACATCTGCTATGCTGGCGATATCGCCGCTGCTGTTGGTCTGAAGAACACCACCACTGGTGATACCCTGTGCGATGAGAAGCATCCCATCATCCTCGAGTCCATGAACTTCCCCGAGCCGGTTATCCGCGTTGCCATCGAGCCCAAGACCAAGGCTGGCAGCGAGAAGATGGGTATTGCCCTGTCTAAGCTGGCTGAAGAGGACCCGACTTTCCGTACCTGGACCGATGAAGAAACCGGTCAGACCATCATCGCCGGCATGGGCGAGCTCCACCTGGAAATCATCGTGGACCGTCTGCTCCGCGAGTTTAAGGTCGAAGCTAACGTTGGCGCACCTCAGGTTGCCTACCGTGAAACCATCCGCAAGGATGCTAACCAGGAAACCAAGTACGCACGTCAGTCCGGTGGTAAGGGCCAGTATGGTCACGTTAAGATCAAGATTGAGCCCAACCCGGGTAAGGGTTATGAGTTTGTCAACGGTATTGTTGGCGGCGCTATCCCGAAGGAATACATCCCCGCTGTTGACAACGGTATCCAGGGCGCGATGAAGTCCGGCATTCTGGCTGGCTATCCCGTCGTGGATGTCAAGGTCACTCTGTGGGATGGCTCCTATCATGAAGTTGACTCCTCTGAAATGGCGTTCTCCATCGCCGGCTCCATGGCATTCAAGGATGCTATGAAGAAGGCTGATCCCGTCATTATGGAGCCCATCATGAAGGTTGACGTTGTTGTTCCTGACGAGTATATGGGCAACGTCATTGGCGACTTGAACAGCCGCCGCGGCGCGATCCAGAACCAGGAATCCACCGATGGCACTGCCCGTGTCACCGCTATGGTTCCTCTGTCCGAGATGTTCGGTTACGCTACTGACCTGCGTTCCAAGACCCAGGGCCGTGGCCAGTACTCCATGGAGCCGGCTGATTACCAGCAGGTTCCCAAGAGTGTTGCAGATAAGATCATGACCGAGCGCAATAAGGGCTGATTCTGCACAAATTCGCGCAAAATACTTGATTTTTCTTGAAAAATCTAGTATGATAGCCTTACAACAGGCTATTTTATCTGTTTGAATTAAAGGAGGATACTTCCAATGGCTGAAAAGGAAAAATTTGACCGCTCTTTGGAGCATGTCAACATCGGTACCATCGGTCACGTTGACCACGGCAAGACCACTCTGACTGCCGCTATCACCAAGACCCTGGCTCTGAAGGGCGACGCCGATTTCATGGATTACTCCAGCATCGATAAGGCTCCTGAAGAGAAGGCTCGTGGTATCACGATCAACACCGCTCACGTTGAGTACCACACCGAGAAGCGTCACTATGCCCACGTTGACTGCCCGGGCCATGCTGACTACATCAAGAACATGATCACCGGTGCTGCTCAGATGGACGGCGCTATCCTGGTTGTTGCTGCAACCGATGGCCCGATGCCGCAGACCCGTGAGCACATCCTGCTGGCTCGTCAGGTTGGCGTGCCCAAGATCGTTGTGTTCCTGAACAAGTGCGATATGGTTGACGACGAAGAGCTGCTCGACCTGGTCGAAATGGAAGTCCGCGAGCTGCTGGACAGCCAGGATTTCGACGGCGACAACACCCCGATCATCCGTGGTTCCGCTCTGAAGGCTCTGGAGAGCACTTCTACCGATCCCAACGCACCTGAGTACAAGTGCATTTGGGAGCTGATGGACGCTGTTGACAACTACATCCCGACTCCGGACCGTGCTGCTGATAAGCCGTTCCTGATGCCCGTTGAGGACGTTATGACCATCTCCGGCCGTGGCACCGTTGCTACCGGTCGTGTTGAGCGTGGTACTGCTCATGTCGGCGATCAGATGGAAATCGTTGGTCTGAAGGAAGAGAAAATGACCACCACCATCACTGGTCTGGAAATGTTCCGCAAGAGCCTCGAGTTCGCTCAGGCTGGCGACAACATCGGCGCTCTGCTGCGTGGTGTTGACCGTGACCAGATCGAGCGTGGCCAGGTTCTGGCTGTTCCCGGCTCTGTTCATCCCCACACCACTTTCGATGGCCATGTTTACGTCCTGAAGAAGGAAGAAGGCGGCCGTCATACCCCGTTCTTCAACAACTATCGTCCTCAGTTCTACTTCCGTACCACCGACGTTACCGGCATCATCACCCTGCCCGAAGGCACTGAGATGTGCATGCCCGGCGACAACGTTGATATGCACGTTGAGCTGATCACCCCGGTTGCCATGGAAGAAGGCATGCGTTTCGCTATCCGCGAAGGCGGCCACACTGTTGGTTCCGGCGTTGTTTCCAAGATCGAGAAGTAATTTTCGGCTTGTGATATAGCTTTCAAGGCTCCTGCTGTTAAGGCAGGGGCCTTTTTGTTGTGTACGACTTATGGGACGGGGAACGGGCAAAGGCCGGGTGTGGAAGACCAAGGAAGGCATCATGAAAACATCAGGAATTGTAGATAGGGGAGAGGACACCATTCGGAACTTTGAAAAAGTGGAGCAGGAGGGGGCACTCACGCCGCCCTACCTTGGGAAGGTGTATTTCAGGTTGCGGTTAAGGGGCAAGGGTTGATCTATCCCTAAGGCAATACCGCATAATTCCCGCCTTGCGGCTTAAGCACCGCTCCGGCAGCTACGGCACGGCATCTGCGTTGCCAAAATGCTCGATAAGACATCCAGTATTATCTGCGCTTTTGGCTTGGCATCTGCCGCACCTCGCTCGCCGTATCGGCACTTAGAATTATGCGGTGTTGCCCTAAGTTTTCGGAACGGTCAGGAACGCTCTCTACAGTACAATTTATAATGGGCAATTCTCAACCTCCAATTTTCCCTTCAAGTTTCCTCCAATCTCTGCCAAATCTCTCAACAACAAGCCAAACCGAAATGGCAAAAAATGCGCGATTACAATACCGGGTGATTGGATTAAAAGATTGCAAAGAACATTATCGGGGTAAATGTTCAATTATTTGATAAAAACAGGAATAAGCCATTCAAAAATGTTAATAAATACCGCCAAAGGGTCACCGCACCGCAGCGCAAATAATATGCGAAAAACAGGTTTCAGTTGATTCAAGGACAAAATTTATATAGAAACCGCGCTAATTAACTATGCAAATTCTGGCAACTGTGATATAATGTATATACCTAGATGTGTCGGAAAGGTTATCATTTGCGGGATCAAGGCATGCAGCCGGTACAACGTTTTGTCAGCCGCTGTGCCGGGGCCAAAAGCCCCAAAAGCAGGCCGCAGCCCGGCAGGGGATCGCCAGACCGAGGGAGCACAACCAGGCGTTTTGCAATCAACACCTGCAAAGTGCCGCACATCTGCCGTACCACTTTTCACACAAAAGGGGAAAGTAGTAACCACTTAAGGGAGGATAAAACTATGAAGAAAAACCTTCAGCGTTTTGGTGCATCCGTGCTGGCAGCAGCCATGGTTGCCCAAAGCGTGGCGCTTCCCGCAGCAGCCGAAACTACCAAGATTGATTCTTCGGTAGCGCAGTCTGTTGCAGCTAGCGCAGCAAGCGCGGCCAGCGCTGTGCAGTCCCTGCCCAAGTTCACCAGCACCGCAGACCTGATCAAGCAGACAGCCCAAACGCTGGCTGCCCAGGGCGAAGTGCATGAACTGGAGCAGGACGATGCCAAGCTGGAAGCGATTGCACAGAGCAAGGCGGGCATGAGCCTTGCAGCGTTGGAAAATGCATTGGCCGATGCCATGTACGCCAACGCCGCAGCCGGCAAGATCAACACCGAAGCCTATGGCCTGAACAAGGACGAGATGGCATCGGTGATGGTTGCCACCATCAAAACGTATCATCTGTCCAGCGCCGTTACCGACCTGGGCTATGAGACGAACGCCGCAGGCGTTGTGACCGCCGTTACCTTTACCGGCAGCTCCGGCATGACCTCTGCGATGGAGTCCATGACCAACAGCGATGATGAAGTGATTGCGCAGCAGGCTGACAGCTACGCACAGGCTTACGTTGCTGAAAACTCTGATACCTTTGCTGCCAGCGCCGCTGCAGACGGCTATACCTATGGCGAGCCGAAATGGTACTGGAATGACACCAACCCGGCGGATGGCCACACCCATACCTGGAAGGAAACCCCCGATGGTTACTGGACCAAGACCGATGACGGCTGGGCTTACACCGCTGTGTATACCTGTGAAAAGGGCGATGCCTACCAGAAGGTAGAAGGCACCGTAACCAAGGATACCACCGAGGCAAAGCCCGGCGTTGCCGGCAAGACCGTTTACTCTGCCAGCGTGCCCGCTGACAAGAGCCCGGTTAAGAAGGAATACAAGGAACCCACCACCCGCACCGACGACATTGCCGCCCTGCCCTGCCAGAGCCATGTCGTGTCCAAGGATGCAGATGGCAACTTTGTTGCTACCTTCAACTGGGAAATGAAGAAGGTCGAGGGCAAGCTGGAAGCTGACTACAGCAACGCCCAGCTGTTCTATGACAGCGAAACCGGCAAAATTTCTGCCGGCGCTCCCGTTACCATTGACTGGGAATGCACCAGCGTCACCTTCAAGTGCGCTGTCTGCGGCGAAGAAATCAAAACCCAGCCGGTAATGACCATGCCGGTCAGCGTTGTGGTAGACCAGAATGACAATTCCGTCTACATCAATGTGGGTGGCACCCCGACCCTGGATACCACCTCCGGCGGCACCGGCGTTACCCTGGTGTCCGCAATGGATGGCGGCAACTGGTACGATATGCAGAACAACCCGGTTGACGCAAGCAAGGTGAACTTCACCTATCAGAGCGGCGACAACAAGGGCAAGAACAGCCTGCTGCTGTACGACAGCCAGAAGACTGCCGTGTATGTGGACGACCAGGGCAACCAGGTCACCAATACTTACGATGTCTCGACTGCGCAGATGAACTACTACTACTTCCAGCTGTCGCAGTTCAACCAGGACGAAGCAGAGTACTTCGGCGTGGTTGCCCCGTTCTGGACCTCCAAGGGCGTTCAGAAGCAGGGCGAGGATGGCAGCATCACCGGCACCATGGGCGCAATCAAGGTATTGTGCAGCATTGATCCGAACGATGATGTCCCGCCGACCACCATGGCATTCATGCTGAACATGCTGCCGCAGGCGTTCATGTCTTACGTCATGAACTATGGCGAAGCTCTGAAAGCCATCCGTGATGCAGGCCTGGCACAGGTTGCCAAGCTGGGGAACAGCGCTGACTATGTCACCAAGCTGCTGATCCTGCACGACTGGATCTCCCAGGTTGCAGAATTCGATATGGGCTCCATGGGCGATATCACCGGCGGCGGCAACAACGACCCCATCCAGATGACTGCTTTCGGCGCCCTGCTGGGCGGCGGGATCGGCGCTAAGGGCGTTGAGTATGGCTGCATCTGCCTGGGCTATGCATCTGCATTTAACTACATGGTCCAGAATTTGCCTGACAACAAGAGCATCTATAAGAATGATGACGGCAGCTGGAAAACCCCCGATGAAGTAGGCGATAACGCTGTTGTTGACTTTGCCCAGATCCTGTATTACTGCGATACTTCTGATACCAGTATTGCCGGTAATGCGTTCGGCGGCGGCATGTTCAACAACGTCCACTACTTCAACGCAGTCAAGGTCAACAAGCTGCAGGGCGACAGCAACTCTGCTACGATGACCACCGGCGAAGCCAACAAGAACTGGTACTATGTTGACGTCTGCTATGACGACGTGAACACCGAGTGCATGGCCCAGACCCGCGTTGAGAACGCAGGCGACATGCGCCATGTCAACTTCCTGGTTTCTCCCTCCGGTCTGGAAGGCCGTTACAGCAAGTACTATGATTACATTGACTCGCTGTACGATGGCTACACCTACACCAAAAACAAGGAACCCGATAAGGACGATAAAGGCAATGTCATTCTGAACAACGGCAAGCCGCATTACACTTACACCAAGGCGGATAACAAGAACGAGACCCGTTACACCGATACCTGCTACGAGGATACTTGGTTCACCTCTATCTGCAGCCCCATCTACTTCGACGATAATTACTTCTATTACGTTGATACCACGACCAACCAGAACCTGTATAACGACATGCGCCGCAAGCAGGCCGAGAACGGCGACAGCGGCAGCTCTGGTTCCGGCAGCTCTGGTAACAACTCCCAGATGCAGCAGTTCATGAAGAAGATGCAGAACCAGGGCCCCGATACTCTGGAAGCACGTCCGCGTAATGCGAACTACTATATCCGCAAAGCGGATTCCAGCAGCAGCAGGCCCGGCGGCTTCAGCATGAGCAGCTTTACCAAGACGGATGACCCGTTTGATATCATCCTGATGTACTACAACGATCTGAAGGAAACCAGCAGCAACTTCAATGATGACGACAGCAATGCCAAGGTTCTGGCCGAAGCTGGCACCATCTATAAGATCGATACCAGTGCAAAAGATAAGCATACCAAGGTTGAAAACAACCTGAACACCGAGTGCCTGGCAGACGCTGCTGCAAAGCGGATCTACCCCGCACTGGTACACTCTACCGCACTGTATGATGGCAAGCTGTACTTCAACGTCAACAACGCCATCTACCGTATGGACCCGACCACCGGCGCAGTGGAAGAAGTGAAGGAATACAACACCGTCTATGGCGGCATTAAGCTGACCAAGGATAAGGACGGCAACATGGTTCCCGATACCCACTTTCCCGGCATGAGCATGGTTATCATGGACAGCGCCCAGGATACCAGCAGTGTGAAGTATCTGGGCACCTTCAAGAACCATCCTCTGGCGGGCCTGACCCTGCGTGACAGCTACAGCTTTGCTACCACCACCCAGCAGGGCCAGACTGTGATCACCGGCATCAACACCACCAAGGATCAGCTGGTCGTTTCTGTCGGCACCAACCTGTCCAACACCTATAAGGAACTGGTGGACGGCAAGGCAGAAGTCAAGACCGATGCCTCCGGCACTTCTTATGCAAACCGTAAGAGCTACAAGACCGAGTCCTGGAACTACAACCCGAGTTACAACCAGAACATGGGCAGCTCTGACGAGAAGAACAAGAACGAAGAGTTCATGTGGTGCGCTAACCTGGTTGAAACCATGCCGATGTCCGACATGGTCAGCGACCTGAGCAGCGGCGCAACCACCGATGTTTCCGTTGAAGCATGGTGTGATACCCCCGCTTACACCCAGGCCCGCACCAACAAGTACGGCCTGACCAAGGGTGAAAAGAAGTACGCTGACGGCGCACTGCCCAAGGGCCATACCTGGGCTCTGGACGAGCTGGAAACCAAGTCCGTTGGCAACAATGTGTACCTGTGCTCTGATTGCCATACCGCAACCGAAAGCACCCCCCACACCGTTACCCTGCCCGATGCAGTTGAAGGCGTTACCCTGACCCTGGGCACCACCAGCAACACCTACATCAAGGACGATACCGTTACCCTGACCGTAGAAAAGAAAGGCACCGATATCGTTACCGTTACCGCAAAGAACGGCGATACCGATGTTGCTCTGACTGAAGTTCAGGAAGCAGCGCAGGACGAAGCCGCAGCCCAGGCTACCACCGAAAAGGCTAAGACGGTTTACACCTTCACCATGCCAGACGGCGATGTGACCATCAGCGTTACCAAAGCTGCTAAGACCTATGCGGTCAAGGTGGCCGATGCTAACAAGGATACGTTGAAGATCACCAGCCCCGAAGCTGACCTGGATAAGGTTGCTGAGGGCACCAGCGTTACCGTTGTGGCTACCCCGAAGGATGGCTATACCCTGACGGCTGACGGTGTGGTGGTTACTTACGGCGACAATCAGACCCTGAAAGCAACTCCTGACACAGAAAAGGCCAACACTTACACCTTTGCAATGCCCGCTGGCGATGCAACTGTCAGCGCAGCGTTTGAAGAGGTTAAGAAGTATAACGTTACTGTGGCGGGTACTGTTGAAAACGGCACTGTGGGCGTAGAGCCGAAAACCGCAGCTGCGAAGGATGTTGTTACTGTTACCGTTACCCCGAATACCAACTTTAAGTACACGGACGGCAGCCTGAAAGCTACTTATACGGATGGCGGAACGAAGAAAGAAATTAACGACTTTAAGGCAGTAGACGGTAAGGAAAACACCTACACCTTCGAGATGCCCGCCGCTGATGTTACCGTTAGCGCTGCGTTTGAGCCTGTTAAGGTTGAAACCTACAGCGTTACCGCAACCAAGGGCGGTGAGGGTACGGTAAAAGTTAACGGGACAGAGGTTGGCGAGGCCGACACTGTGATTGATGGCCTGAAAGCTGACGCTGGAGTTGACTTGACTATTGTTCCGGGAACCGGGGCCCAGTTGGCAGCAGGTGGTCTGGTTATTCAGGACAGCCAGAACAAGGATATTAAATATACAACTGGCGAGAACAACACTTATACGTTCAAAATGCCTGCTGACAATGTGACTGTCAAAGTACAGTTCACGACTGTTAAGTATAAGATAAGCACCGAAGTTGAGGAAGGCAACGGTACCGTTACCGTTAAGAAAAATGTTGACGATGAAGAGAGCCTGACTAGTGCACCGAGTGGAACAGCTGTTAAGGTTATCTTTAAGCCGGCTGATGGTTGGGAATTGTCTTCTGCCAGCGCTGGGGCACCGAGCGGTTCTGCCGATGTGCTTAATGTTGATAAAATCATTACCGATGGCTATGTATACGATTACACGATGGGGGCTAGTGACGTAGTATTCAAGGCAGCCTTTACCGAGAAAACTACCTCCGAAGCTCTCACCGATGAGAAAGCACCGGTCGAGGAGCGCACCGTTCATGGTGCCGCTGAAAAGACCACCGTTACCGCAATGGCTGTCTTTACCTGCACCGATAAGAACTGCGCAAGCGCACAGTTCGTGGATGCAACTGTAAAGCAGACCAGCGGCGTTACCACCGCTGCTGTCACCTTCAACGGCAAGGACTACACCGCCAAGTACGGCGAGAAGAACGGCTGGGTTGAAGAAAACGGCAAGAAGTACTGGTACGAAAACGGCGTGAAGCAGGGTACCACCGGCCGCGGCAAAGAGATCTATGATCCCAATTCCGACGCCTGGTACTGGCTGGATGCTGTCCAGGGCGGTGCAATGACCGTCAACAAGGACGTTTACCAGGAATCCGCCGCCGGCCAGTGGGCTGATAGACCCGATGGCACCGGCAAGTGGGTCCGTTACGATGAGAACGGCCACATGGTCAAGGGCTGGCAGACGACCGATAAGGGCACCTACTACTTTGACCTGATCACCGGCGCTATGGCTAAGGGCGCAGGCGATATTGACGGTGTACCTTGCGCATTTGACGAGTACACCGGTATCGCTCTGGACGGCCAGTGGCTGACCATCAAAGGCGCTGACTTCTGGTACGAAAAGGGCGTTCGCCAGGGCCTGGATGGCCGCGGCAAGGAAATCTATGACCCGGCTTCCGACGCTTGGTACTGGCTGGATGCCGTTGACCAGGGCAAGAAAGCCACCAGCAAGGATGTCTATCAGGAATCCAAAGCTGGCCAGTGGGCTGACCGCGCCGATGGCACCGGCAAGTGGGTCCGTTACGATGCACAGGGCCACATGATCAAGGGCTGGAGCGCGGACAAGCGTTACTATTTCGACCCGATCTATGGCACCATGGCTAAGGGCGATGCAGTCATCGACGGCCGTACTTATCACTTTGATAAGAACACCGGCGTTCTGCAGTAATCCCACAGCCGAACAATGAGCTGTAACCAGCCCATTAACCCCTAAATAAAAATGCCGCAGCAGATGTAACAGTCTGCTGCGGCATTTTTGTATTTGTGGGCATAGGTTCGGTGAAATATTTGCCAGGCCAGTAGGGCGGGGGACCCCACCCTGCCGAAAGCTAGAAATAGTACACGATTAAAAAATCGCAATTTACCTTACCCGCATAATAAAGGCAACACACAAAAACATGGCGAACACATCAGGCCGGTGCAAGGGCAAAACCTACTAAAAAGCTGCGGCTAAATTTGGCAAATATGGCGCGCGAAGTATAATTTTTGGAGGATATCACAAGCAGAACAAACAAACTTTGTCAGTTCAAACAACAAAAAAGCAACAAACTGGCATGAATGCCAAAGAATGCGGCCGCGAATTGTGAAAGATTTTAATATATTTTCTTCATTTTTTCCTTACCTGTTATCATTTGAATTTGCAATCGAAATATGGAACTTGTATAATAAAATGAAGGAAAAGTGCAAACTAAATGGGTGAAGAGGATTTGGTGCAATGGATGATAAAAATAGATTCAGCATTCTGCTGGAGCATTTGCTGGAAGTTGCGGAGGTCAAGAACTATACCCTGGCCAAGCGCCTGCAATACGATGTTTCCTATATCAGCAAATGGGTCAGCGGCCGCATGCTGCCTGCCAAAAAGACTGAAAAGCGCGTGATGGAGGGCATCAGTGCCTGCGTGGTGGATGAAGCCACCGATGATGGCCGTGACCTGCTGCTGCGGGAATACAACGTTAGCATCCCCAGTGACCTGAAAGCCGCCATTTATGATAACCTGATTGCTGAATATGATTATTTGCAAGAGGAGCTGGACAGCGGCGAGGCGCGCATTGGCCCCTATACGGACTTTTGGGCCGAGCTGAACATGCTGCAATACCTGACCAAAATGGCGCACCCCGTGCTGCGCCGCGTCAGCCAGCTGGACATTGTGGCTGTGATGGACCTGATGGAAATGGCGCGCGAATACCGCCTGAAAGTTGCCAACCTGCAAAACGGCCAGCTGGTGGACCAGCGCAGCTATGATAACGTTTATTTCAAGCTGATGATCGATATCAGCCGCGAAAAATGGGACCCCATCTATGATGCCGCGCTTATTATCAACGTGCTGACCAACTTCAGCCATATTCATTTCAAGCTGTTTGGCAGCACCGCGGCTGCCGGGCGCGCGGTGTTTGTGGTCAAGGGCGATTTTGCCATTACCGGCCTGTTGGTCAGCCACAGCCGCTGCGCTGCCGTTACCGCCACCGAGGACCCGCAGAACTGCGAAAGCCTGTATGATAACTTCTCCAAGCTCTGCGTGCGGGATGACCAGCTTTTCCGCGATACCAGCATGCGCCAGCTGATCAGCCAGTACGACTATATGCACACGCTGCTGGCCTCCAATCTGCGGTGGATGTTCGGCCACCTGAATGAGCTTCTGCTGCCGGATGACTTGTTTGAAGAGATCCTGACCGCCCACGAGGCCGAGCTGAAAGATTTTTTGGGTGCTACCCCTGCGGAGCTGCGTGGCGTACACAACCTTGCCAAAGGTGTGGTGGAGGAAACAAACATCCGCATCCTGATTTATGAAGCTGCATTTTCCTCCATGGCGGTTTCCGGCGAGCTGGACTTTTTCAGTTACAAGGTCAGCCTTACCCCGGATCAGCGCAGCCGATGCATCAGCCATGTGCTGCAGCTTTGCAAGCAGCGTGAAAAACTTGAATTCCGCTTGATCAGCGGCCGCATTGTGAACGATTTCCAGTATGTGGCGGACCCCAATATGTTTCTTTCTGGCGCTGCATCGTATCTTCGGCTGGATAACAACTGCCCCATCAACCGGATTGCAATGGTCAACAACAGTGTGATGGAAGACCGCCTGAGTGAATATTTTGATCAGGTCTGGAATTTGGATGACCAGAACGTGACAAAAGAGCGCAACGCCATTGCGGAGCACATCCATCATGTCCTGCAGGGAATCCATCTGATTACCCGCGCCAAAGGTGATGAAATGGAAGAACTGCAAGAGAGCTGGATGAACAAAATCTAAAAATACAACATACATACGCATAAACATAAAGCCCTGGCTGCTGCGGTAGCTGGGGCTTTTGTTGCACCGAGGAAAATGAAATTGCAAGAAAACTCCATGCCAAAAGCGTGAAAATTCATGTGAAAAAAGTGAATCACGCGGAATCAATTTCTGGAAATTTGTGCCATGGGATTCTCGTGCTTTCCGTAAACAGGAATGGTATACTATATTCAGCACCGAAAATAATCGTAGCATTATGGTTTGGCGACGCTGTGCAACGATGTGCACAGCAGGGGAAAGTGCCATAAAGGTTTGGCGTGATTTGATTTGGATAATTTAATTCCCTGCAACTATAAGGGAAAGACATTTGGAGGAAATTGCAATGAATCAAAACGCGATGTTGACTGGCAAGCCCAGCATTGACCGCCCCTGGATGAAGTTCTATCCAGATGTTCTGCGCGGTATCCAGGTTCCGGCCTGCACCGTGGAGCAGTACCTCTCCGTGCGCGCTGCAGACCCTAACGTGATTGCCATGCACTACTATGGCGTGGATATCACCTGGGGTACCGTGTTCCGTAAGGTGGACGCTACCGCCCGCGCTCTGCAGGTGCTTGGCGTCAAGCAGGGGGACCAGATCCCCGTGTTCCTGCGTTCTGTGCCGGAATTCATTTATCTGCTGCTGGCAGCCGAGCGCATCGGCGCTTCGCTGCTGTGCCGTGACAACACCCTGGAAGAAAACATTGAAGCTGTTCAGAAAGCCAATGCCAAGGTGATTTTTGTTCACGACTTCTTCTCCAAGGCCGAAATCGAAGCCTACCGTGAGCAGACCAACGTGAATACCTATGTTATCGTTCCCGCTCTGGAAAGCGGCGACCGCTCCGCTATGCCGGTTTACCTGCAGCATTCCCTGGATGCCCTGTATCCGGATGTTCCCGCCCGTGGCTCTGATACCATGATGTGGGCTGATTTCTGTAACATGGGCCAGCGTTTTCGCGGCTTTGTGCCCGCTCCTGTCAACATTGACCGCCCGCTGCTGCGCGCCTATACCAGCGGTTCCACCGGCCCTTCCAAGCAGGTCATCCATTCTGCACACAGCATCATCGGCGTGCTGACCCAGATGAACTTTTATGGCTCTTCGGATAAATTCCGCCCCACTTGGCTGCTGACCATCCTGCCCCCGGCTCTGATCGCTGTTGTGGTTTCCATGATGCTGCTGCCCCTGGCCGGCGGTATGCTGCTCATTCTGGATCCGTTTGTGGATGTGTACGATGTTGACCTGGAAATGATGCGCTACCGCCCCAACAACTGGCCCCTGATCCCCATGTTTGTGGAGGTTATCCGCCGCAGCAAGCGTCTTCCGGCTGACTATGATATGTCCCACATGCTGGCCATCGGCGCCGGCTGCGAGGCATTCAACAACAAGCAGCTGCGCAATGTTGAGGAGTTCCTCAAGCAGCATAACTGTAACCTGCGCTTTACTGCCGGCTACGGCAGCAGCGAGGCCGGCTCCAACGCCACTCTGCCCATGGCTCCGTTCCCGGTGCGTGACGGCAACGTTGGTGTGCCGATGATCCACAGCATCATCAGCATCTTTAAGCCCGGCACCCAGGAGGAGCTGACCTACAATACCCCCGGTGAGATCTGCATCACGGGCCCCGGCGTGATGCTGGGCTATGACCGCCCCGAAGCAACCGCCAAGGCACTGCAGGTCCACGCAGACGGCAAGACCTGGCTGCACACCGGCGATATTGGCTATATGTCCGAGGACGGTGTGCTCTACACGATGACCCGCGGCGCATCCCCGCGCTTTGGCGGCGGCGACCTGATGGTGCAGCCGCTGGAGAACATCGTGGCCGATGCCGACATCAAGGGCATCAAGGACGAGTTCTTTGTTATCGTGCCGGATGATGAGCACGAGGGCTGCTTCCTGCCGTACCTGTACGTCCAGCTCAAAGATGGCTACACCTTGGACGATGTGCGCGATAAGATCAATGCCTGCCTGCCGGAACGTTACATGCGTCCGGTGGAGATTTTCACCGTACCGGAACGCCCGTTCTTCCACTTCAAGACCAACCGTATTGGCCTGAGCAAAGAAATCGTCGCCAAGCGCAACCAGCAGAAAGAGAAAGCCAAGCGCAACAGCTTTACCGATGGCTGCATTGCCTGATGACTTTGGCGTGATAAAATCATGATAATGTAACGGCATGTGCCCACCTTATGATAGAGATAAGGGGGCACATGCCTTTTGTTTTGGTGGGGGAGCGGATGAAGATGAACGGTACGCGCGGTTGGGGGATAGGGGAGAAGGGCAATCGGATTCCGGTGCGGGGGAGATACTTGTGAAGTTGTAAAATAAAACTTTGAAATCCATCCGCGGATGAAAAGCACGATAGGGCACTGTATCATTAGCCACATGCTGAAAAAATGCTGTAGGGAACGGGATTGACCGTTCCGCAGCCTTATGGCAACACCGCACAATTCCCGCCTTACGGCTTAAGCACCGCTTCGGCGGCTGCGG
>ERZ772954.1335-NODE-1335-length-19564-cov-8.031421_pt1 | contig 19564 bp, 19 predicted proteins | sample MGYA00580684_ERZ772954 | MGnify/ENA primary metagenome ERZ772954 (study PRJEB29015, sample SAMEA2737654) | human gut metagenome | biome: human gut; feature: human-associated habitat; material: faeces | place: China | collected 2012 ...
GTGGCAGCAGGGTCTGATTTCTTTTATAAAGCATTTGGAAATGATTTAAAGGAGTACTTTGAATTATTGGCAATGCCTCGTGAAATGATTATGTTTCGTTCTCATTTCGAGGAAAATGGAATAACAAAAAAGTGGAAAGATCTTTATGGAAAATTAAACGATGAACAGAAAGATCGTTTGATGACACTGGTTTCTCTTAATGTATCTGAGCTGAAAAAAGAATCTTGGCCAGATGACTTAAAAGATATTTTGGAATTTTATTTAATAAAATATTCTGGTAAAAAGAAGAATTCTGATGAAGAATATATTCAATTGTCGTTAATGGATATTGCGGATGTTGGCATAGAAAATAAAAAAATAATGTAATCTTAAAAAAACTGGCAGTCAGCCCTCAAAAGCTCCCTGCCAGTTTTTTTCTGCTCAAAATATAGTTGACAAATCACATATGAGGTGCTATTGTTAATTACACAAGTAATGAACCAAATAACTAACTCGAACAATAGCCAGCCTGAATCCAGAAGAAGCTAACGGCACAAAATGGTTCATCTTATTTCCATCACCAAGAAACAACAAAAAAGGAGGAGTCTCATTTGAATGAAATCCTGACTCAGGAGAAGTCCATCTATATTCAGATCAAGGAAATGATAGAGAGTGACATTCTCCGTGACATACTCCTGGAAGAGGAGCGCGTGCCCAGTACGAATGAACTGGCAAAGTTATATGCTATCAACCCTGCTACAGCAGCCAAAGGAGTCAACCTGCTGGTAGATGAGGGGATTTTGTACAAGAAACGTGGAATTGGCATGTTTGTAGCAGAAGGAGCGAAAGAACGGATCATGAAAAAAAAGAAAGAGCATTTCTACGATGATTACATCAAAAGCCTCATGGCAGAAGCCAGAAACTTAGGCATTACAAAGCAGGAACTGATTGCCATGATCGAGGAATCCGCAGAAGGAGGAAGAAAAGATGAGTAAATTAACAGCACAGGCATTAACCAAATCTTATGGAAAAAAAGAGGTCCTGCACAACATCGACCTTATACTGGAAAGCGGAAAAATCTACGGCCTGATCGGCAGAAACGGTGCCGGTAAAACAACCCTCCTTTCCATCCTGACAGCTCAGAATCCAGCCACAGCCGGAACTATCACTCTGGACGGACACCCGGTATGGGAGAACCCGGAAGTGCTCAGTCAGCTTTGCTTTTCCAGGGAACTGACAGCATCCAATGGAAGCGGACTGGCAGCGATGAAGATCAAAGAATACCTGAAAATCGCAGCTACTTTTTACCCACACTGGGACAAAGAAATGGCAGAGAGCCTGGTGCAGAAATTCCATCTGGATATCAAACAGAAGCTTGGAAAAATCTCCAAAGGTATGCTCTCTATGGTAACGATCATTACAGCTATGGCAAGCAAAGCTCCATTCACATTTCTGGATGAGCCGGTAGCCGGTCTGGATGTGATAGCCAGAGAGCAGTTTTATCAGCTTCTTCTGGATGAATACACAGAGACAGGAAGAACGTTTGTTGTTTCCACACATATCATTGAGGAGGCTTCCGATATTTTCGAAGAAGTGATCATCGTGGACAAGGGAGAAATCCTTCTGAAAGAAAACACACAGGAACTTCTGAACCGTGCATACCATATCAGTGGTCATGAGGATCTGGTAAAAGCAGCCAGACAGCAGGCACAGATTTACCATGAAGAACATATCGGAAGAAGCATGGGCGCAACCGTACTTCTGCAGCTTGGACAGGAACTGGAAATATCACCGGAACTTCGCGTGCAGAAACCGAATCTTCAGAAACTCTTTGTAGCACTTTGCGGGGAGGAGTAAGTTTGAATGAAGAATATAGAAAAATTGAAAGATATCAAGAACGCTAATGAATGCGTTGGTAATAGATGTGATAACAGTAATAATTGGGAACCGAACAGGGGCACCGAAGATGATAACAGGAGCAGTATAAATAACAATATGAACATAAGAATCTTCAAATACTGGCAGGAAATAGTCGCCACCTGGCTTCTGATCAGTGTCGGAATCGGAACCCTCTGGTATCTGTTCAAAATATTTGGACTGAACGGTTCCAAGGATAAAACAGTGGTATCTTTTCTTGGAATTTTTTATCCCTGGTTTATCTACATTGCAGGTGTGATCCTGATTTTTGCGTGCGGCATAGGTATGTTTAAAGTTTATCTGCCGGTTATGCTTTCCATGAATGTAACCAGAAAAAGTGCTGTCCGCCAGATCGCAGTCATGCTGGCAGAGCTGAGTGCAGTTATCTGCCTGGTCATTGGGATTGTATGGAAAATAGAAGAAGCGGTTATAGGTGAGCAGATAGAAATGCTTTCCGCTATATGGGTGATGTTCAGTATTCTTCTTATCGTATGTGCAGTTACAATGGCGGCAGGTGCAATTGTTGTAAAATGGGGCGGAAAAGTATTGGTTCTGATTTCGCTTATTACTGGCGCTTTAGTGGGAGGCATCGTCGGAGCGTTGACTGTAATAAACTTTAAAGATTTGGACATGATAAGTCTCCGTATCATCAGAATAGACAGAATTTTTACAACAGTTTCCGTAAATGTAAAATGGGTATCTGCAGGGATTCTCATCTTTATCCTGGCATATTTCCTTGCCAGAAAGCTGACATGCAGACTGGAAGCACGATAGGAGGGGAGGATGACGATTATGTTGGAAGCAGTAAAACGACAATTAAAATCGACGTATGATCATGCAATACTCAGTTATGTAATGAGTATTCTGGGTTTTCTTGCAGCAATGGTGATGTGGCTTGTGCTGCGTGGCGTACTTAGAAAAGAAGCACAGTATGTTCCATTGGGAACAATTATGGCATTGGGACTATGCGGACTCTGTATTCTGTTTTCGCAGATTTTTCAGACGAAACTGTTATTTGCTCTGGAAATCTCAATGGGAAGTACCAGAAGAATCTTCTTCTTATCCTATCTGCTGGTGCAGGCATTGTACAATGCAGGAAACTATATTCTTCTGGTTCTCCTGATCCTGCTGGAAAAGAAAACCAGACCATTTCTGGTAGCGCATAATGTTGCAGCCGGAAAGAAAGCAGAACTCATCTGGTCATGGACAATACGATATGGATTTCCGGCACTGCTGGTATTTACGATCGTATCTATTCTGTTTGGAACATTATGGATGTATTTTGGAAAGGTTGTCGGAGTGATTTTGTGGATCTTGTGGATGGCATTCTGCCTCGGTGGTCCGAATATTGCTGATGCGATAACAGACGCACCAAATTCCATTCTGGGAAAAGTCGGCCTGGGGATTGCAGGCATGATCAGTTTCTTCTCAGGAGCGACCGGAATGATCGTGGGAATTGTATTCGTGATAGCTGTACTGGTAATTATTTACTGTATGATGCAGAGGCAGGCAGTACAGTTCTAAGTAAAGCCGATGCGTTCCCTGAGTAAAACGGCCGAATAAATGAATAAGCAGATAAAACTATAAAAGCATAAACCTATAAAGACATAAACAGGAGAAGCCCCCTGACTGCCGGATATAACAGCAGCACAGGAGGCTTCCTCTATGGTTGGAACACTATATTTTGTTTAAAAGAAAAGGTGATTCTGTTATTTTGCTTCTTTTTTCGGAGCAGCTTCTTTGAGTTCCGGTACATTTCCCTCTCCATAGTAAGCTTTCAGATAGATTTCTTTCAGCTCAGACATTAATGGATATCTAGGGTTGGCACCGGTACACTGGTCGTTGAATGCCTGTTCGGTCATTTCGTCCAGAGTTTCAAGGAAGTACTTCTCGTCTACGCCGTATTCTTTGATCGTATGTTTGATCTCAATAGTATCCATTAGTTCCTGCAGTTTCTGGAGAAGCTTCTCAAATACTTCGCTGTCGTTTTTGCCTGTCAGACCTACAGAACGGCCAATCTCAGCGTAACGTGCAAGTGTGTGCGGATACTGATACTGTGGGAAGGTACCCATCTTAGCCGGAACTTCGGCTGCATTATAGCGCAGAACATGAAGCAGAACCAGAGCATTTGCAATACCATGTGGAAGATGATGAAAAGCTCCCAGCTTATGAGCAAGAGAGTGGTTTACGCCAAGGAAAGCATTTGCAAAAGCCATACCAGCCATGCAGGAAGCATTTGCCATATGCTGTCTTGCTTCTACATCAGAACCATCTTTGTATGCACGTGGCAGATAGTTAAATACCAGTTTGATGGCATTTAATGCAAGACCATCTGTATAATCAGATGCCATCATGGAAGCATAGGCTTCAAGTGCATGAGTCATAACGTCGATACCGGAAGCACAGGTCAGTCCCTTAGGTGCGCTCATCATATTATCTGTATCAACAATAGCCATGTCAGGCATTAATTCATAATCAGCCAGAGGCCATTTGATACCTGTAGTCTTATCAGTAATGATAGCAAAAGGTGTTACCTCGGAACCTGTACCGGAAGATGTTGGAACAGCTACAAAGTAAGCTTTCTTACCCATATGCGGGAATGTGAAGATTCTCTTACGGATATCCATAAAGTCCATAGCCATATCATCAAAGTTGGCGTCCGGATTTTCATAGAGAACCCACATGATCTTGCCGGCATCCATTGCGGAACCACCGCCCATTGCGATAATGCAGTCAGGCTCGAACATTCTCATTGCAGCAGCACCGGCTCTTGCAGAAGCGAGAGATGGATCTGGCTCTACATCGTAGAAGCAGGTATGTACGATTCCCATCTGATCTAATTTATCTTCGATCTTTTTAGTATATCCATTCTTATAAAGGAAAGAGTCTGTTACGATAAAGCAGCGTTTCTTGTGCATAACAGTGCCAAGTTCATCCAGAGCAACCGGCAGGCAGCCTTTTTTGAAATAAACTTTTTCCGGTGTTCTAATCCAGAGCATATTTTCTCTCCTTTCAGCAACGGTCTTGATGTTGATAAGATGTTTCACACCTACGTTCTCAGATACGGAGTTGCCACCCCAGGAACCGCAGCCCAGAGTCAGGGACGGAACAAGTTTGAAGTTGTAAAGGTCGCCGATGCCGCCCTGAGAAGATGGAGTATTGATGAGGATACGGCAGGTCTTCATAGCTGCTGCATGTTTTTCCATCTTTTCCTTCTCTCTTGTGTCAATGTAGAGAGCGGAGGTATGTCCATAACCGCCGTCAGCTACAAGCTGTTCAGCTTTGGCAATCGCTTCGTCAAAGGTCTTGGCTTTGTACATGGCAAGTACAGGTGAAAGCTTTTCATGTGCGAATTCTTCGCTGATGTCTACAGATTCAACTTCACCGATCAGAATCTTTGTCTCAGGAGGAACTGCAACACCGGCCATCTCAGCGATAGTGGCAGCTTTCTGACCTACGATCTTTGCATTCAATGCGCCATTGATAAGGATAGTTTTTCTTACTTTCTCTAATTCATCCGGTTTCAGGAAGTAACATCCTCTGTAAAGAAATTCTTCTTTTACTTTCTTATAAATGCTTTCAAGAACAGTTACAGACTGTTCGGAAGCACAGATCATACCATTGTCAAATGTCTTGGAATGGATGATGGAGTTAACTGCCAGACGGATATCTGCACTGTCATCAATGATAACAGGAGTATTTCCGGGACCTACACCTAAAGCAGGTTTTCCGGAAGAATAGGCAGCTTTAACCATTCCGGGACCACCTGTAGCAAGGATGATGTCTGCTTCACGCATAACCTGATTTGTCAGATCAAGACTTGGAACATCAATCCATCCGATGATTCCCTCAGGTGCACCGGCTTCTACAGCTGCTTCCAGAACAACCTTTGCTGCATCAATGGTACATTTCTTTGCACGGGGATGCGGACTGATGATGATCGCATTACGTGTTTTCAGCGCGATCAGAGTTTTGAAGATTGCAGTAGACGTCGGGTTAGTTGTAGGAATAACTGCAGCGATCAGACCGATCGGTTCAGCTATTTTCTTAATACCGTAAGCAGTGTCTTCTTCAATCACACCGCAGGTTCTGGTATTCTTATATGCGTTGTATACATACTCGGCTGCGTAATGGTTCTTGATAACCTTATCTTCTACAATACCCATTCCTGTTTCTTCAACAGCATCTTTAGCAAGCGGGATACGTGCTTTGTCAGCAGCAGTAGCGGCAGCTTTAAAAATCTTATCTACCTGCTCCTGGGTAAATGTTGCGAAAATCTTCTGTGCCTCTTTCATGGCTGCAATCTTTGCGGTAAGGGCTTCAGGGGTGTCGATGATGGTTGGGATAGTGTTCTCTTTTTTTGCCATTTGGGAATCCTCCTGTTTGTGTTTTCGTTAAAAGTATTTACCGTGACCTGTTATGGTTTTATTATACAAATAAACTGATTATTCGGTCAACAGTAACATTAATATGAGTATAACGAAATATTATGGTGAAAATTGTGCATAATCACGTAAATAATGTGAATAAAATATCAATTGTCAGAATATATGAGAAAAATTTAACAATATATGTTCTGTTGGCAACTGAGAGAAAGTTAAAAAAATAACGTTAATAAATTAACAACCTCGATGATGCTATTATATGACTTTGTTAATCATTTGTCAATTACAAAGCATATGAAAAAGTTAACAAATACCAACTTGGAATTTCGTGAAAATATAACAATATAATTTGTAGAAGGATTTATGTTTTTCCATATGTTTGCAGGAGATTAAGAGTTACTGTGAACGGAGTGAACAGTAATGATTAAGAAAAATTAAGTGGATGTGAAAAAACTCGATTGAGTTTTTTCGCATCTCCCTTTTTGTACCTGTTGTGTATAAATGACTGAAATCATGCGCAAAGAAAGTGCACTTCCCCTACCCCATAGAAATTCTTTTTTGAATCTATGCGGCAGTTCTGTTTCTCATCTTTTTTTTCTGATATTTATATAGATTGTGGCCTATCGCCACGAGTAAAACTTCCAGTTTGACTGAATGAATACCTCTTCGGACAATTCTCTTGTACCAACGGTCGTTTTTCATAATTCCGAAAGTGCCTTCTGCTTGTATCGAACGGTTCATTCGTAATAACGCACCGTGGATACTTTCTAGGTTTTCGATTACTTCCTGATGCATGGAAGTTAATTCCTGATTGATCCGAACGGTTCGATTCTTATCTGTCTTCTTACATTTCTCTGCATATGGACATCCACTACAGTCTTCGCATTCATACAATTCTTCCTTACGTCCGTATTGATTTCCTCTCACATTTTTTCTGTATAAAAAATGGAATGCTTTATCGTTAGGACATCTCATGACACCTTGCTCATCAATTCTGAAGTTAACTGCACGAAATGGATCTTCATGATATTTCTCATCCTTAGTTTCCTTTTTAAACATTGGAAATTTCATATACTTTTCAATTCCGTTCTGTTCACAGGAAATATAATTGTTGTATGAGCCATATCCAGCATCTGCCACAGGATATTTGGGATAGAATCCATAAGTTTGTTTGAAGTGCTCCATCAAAGGAACGAAACAATCCATATCCGAACGATAATGGTTCACGTCAACAACTGCAATATATTCATCTGCTACACCAATCTGTACATTATATGCTGGCAGAAGCTGATCATTGCCCATGTAATCCGTTTTGATACGCACAAAGGTAGCTGAGTTATCTGTTTTAGAGTAACTGTTTCGATTAGGACCACAGATTTCAATTTTTTGTATGTATTCTTGAAGTTTCTGACAGAAAGTGGTCAAGTGTTCATAATGACGCTGTTCTTTGGATTTTCGCTTTCCACTTCCGTAAACAAATGTACTTGTATCCAGTTCCCATAAAAGTACTAGCTGCTCAACGATTTCATTCAGATAATCCGGTACATACTCCGGATTTGTTGTGATCTGCACCCCGCTCCATGCGATTTCTGCATTAATCTCCTCAATCTCCGCAGTGATTTTTTCGTAAAGCTTGTAACGGAACTTTTCGGTAGCCTTCTTCCATACCCAGGTATACTTGTTTGCGTTTGCTTCAAACTTGGAGCCGTCGATGTAGAGATGTTACAGATCTACATGCTCATCGTTAAAGATAGCATGATTGATGTCGTTAAAAATGTTTTCAATCTTATCTTGAAGTATTTCATTGATGAAATATCCAAAGGTTCTGTATGACGGAGTCTGGTGATCCATGAGATACATGAACCTGATATTAACTTTGCAGTTGTCTTCCAGTTCTCTCAGAGAGCAGTAGCCGCTAGTCATAAATCCGAAAAGTACTGTTTTTAACATGTTGACTGGATTATATCTGAGTCGTCCGGTTGTGTACTCCGGAATATCCGTCAGATACTTGTTTAAATCGATTCCTCCCATCAATCTGTCAAATGTTAAAACAGGATCCAGCAGATCCAAACAATCTGAAAGAAACAGTGGTAAATATCCTTGTTTTGAATTACAATAATTATTGTGTAAAGTTTTCATCGCAAGTTAATTTTACCACAAAAATAGGACCTTTCGCATGAACGAATGGTCCTATTTCTTTTAGGGACTTATTTCACAGCCCCTTCTTTTATAATTCTCGTGCTAAAATCACTTTACGTCTTTTAATTATATAATAATTTCATCCAAGCATGAGACAGGTTTGGAAAAGTATGATAAAATCTCATCTCTGACAGTTGATTAGTTTAAAAAGTGCCCTCATTTCAAAGCTTTGAGGTACTTTTTTGGATTTCAATGTGCCAAATTCCCGAGAAAAAGTTATTGACAACAAATTAGCAGAAACATATAATTATATTTGCGTTTGGAAATAGAAAATATACTGTTTCATCAAATATTAAAATATTGTTCGCGTTCAGGGCTATATAAGCGAGATGCTTATGGAAACGGGTGAGATTCCCGTACAATGCCGTTGCTGTGTAGGAGGAGTTTTCTTCATCATGCCACTGGAACAGTTGTTCCGGGAAGGCGGAGAAAGCGAGGATGCCCAAGTCAGAATACAGGCTCTGAATGTATCTGATTCGCTGCGGGCCACAGCACAACAGATCATATATCATAGTACAGAATACAGATTTTTGTGTACAGATAAGGACATAGCATAATGGGCTGTGTCCTTTTTTTGTTTGCAGAAGGCTACATTTTGTAAGACAATAGCATTTCGAGAGGAAATACACAGCGGCGTAAGCAGAAGATGTAGCAAGCGACCGTCGCAGGCGCAAAAATCTTCCCTGTAATAAATATAGGAAATACGAGGGCAGATAAAAGGAAATAAGAGAGGACAGGAAATGGAAGAACAGAAGCAACAGATTGAAGCGATCCGGGATTACTGGAATCAGCGGGCAAATGGATTTGCACTTGCAGTGGATGAAGAGCTGAAGCTGGAAGAGGCAAAGGAATGGGAGCGGCAGTTCAGGGAGAATATTCAGGAACCGGAAGCCAGTGTGCTGGATGACGGGACAGGCGCAGGATTTTTTCCGGTAATTTTAAGTCGCCTGGGATACAAGGTGACGGCAATCGACTATTCGGATGAAATGGTAGCGCTGGCGAAGGAGCGCTTTAAAAAGCTGGGAATTTCGGTCGATGTCCGTCAGATGGATGCACAGCATCTGACCTTTGCGGATGCAAGCTTTGACGCAGTCGTATCGCGCAATGTGCTGTGGAATCTGGATGATCCGGAGGCGGCCTATCGCGAGATCTGCCGGGTGCTCCGTCCGAGAGGAGTGCTGATTCTGGAAGACGGAAATATGTATCTGTATATGAATGATCCGGAATATGCAGTCTGGCATGAGGCACAGCTGGAGAAGCGAAAAAAGGAGCAGGCCAAAGAGAGCCTGCATGGGAAGTACAATGTGGATCATGTAGATTTTTCGATTATCGAGCGGATTGCGGGCGATTTATCCATCAGCAAGATCCGGAGGCCGCAGTGGGATTTTAACCAGCTGGTGTCTCTTGGCTTTGATGATATTCATATCACAACGACAGGGGAAAAGCTGCCGATGGGTTTCCGGATCACAGCCCGGAAGAAAGAGGTGCGTCTTGGCTAAGATGATCCGGAAGAGGTTGGTGTCTCTTGTCATTATTCTGTTCGGCCTGTCAATTCTGACGTTTGGCCTGACATATCTGCTGCCGTCCGATCCGGTAGAGGAGCTCATCACTTCGATGGGTGGCAGCCATGATCCAGAGATCGTGGAGAAGCTGGAGAAGCAGTACGGCACGAGCCGCCCGTTTTTTGTACAATATATGGACTGGATCAAGGGTGTAGTGCTGCACGGGGATTTTGGGATTTCCGTAAAGTACAACAAGCCGGTCAAAGAGGTGATCGCACAGAAGCTTCCGAATACAGTAAAGCTGGCGTGCACGTCGTTTCTTACGATGGTGCTCATTGCTTTTCCGCTGGGTATTCTTTCTGCGGTATATAAGAACAGGGTGGCAGATTATATCATTCGCTTTCTTTCTTTTATCGGAGTGTCAATGCCGAGCTTCTGGTTTGGTATGCTTCTGATCTGGATTCTGGCCGTGCGCCTTGGCTGGCTGCCGGTGGCCGGTTCATCATCGTGGAAGCATATCGTCATGCCGACGCTGACCCTGGCGATGGGCATGAGCTGCTCTTATATCCGTCGGATCCGTGCAGTCATGGTGGAACAGCTTGGTGAAGAGTATATCACCGGCTGCAAATCGAGAGGAGTCGGGAAACTTCGTATTATTTTCACACATGTGCTTCCGAATTCGCTGCTGGCAGTCATCACGATGCTCGGTATGTCATTTGGCGGACTGCTCGGAGGTACGATGATTGTGGAGACGGTATTTAGCTGGAACGGAATCGGACAGGTATGTACGACCGCGATTTCTGCGAGGGACTATTCGTTGATTCAGGGATATACGATGTGGATGGGCTTTATTTACGTTATTGTCAATTTGCTGGTTGATATTTCGTATTCCTTTATTGATCCGCGCATCAGAAGGGGGATGGCACAGAAATGAAACGAAAGATGAGTTCCTCTATGAAAAAGGCGTGGATCCGGTTCGCGGTCCTTTTGATACTGGCAGTTCTGTTTTTATCTTTTGCGTTATTTGCAGGTGTGCTGGCGCCGTTTGATCCGCTGGAAAGCCATTATACGGATATGCTGAATGCGCCGAACTCTACATATATTTTTGGTACGGATCAGCTTGGCCGGGATCTGTTTTCGAGAATCCTGTATGGCGGAAAAAGCTCATTGCTCATCGCGTTTACCGTCACAGCGATTATTTCTTCCGTGGGAATTCTGGTCGGTACGATCGCGGGATTTACCGGCGGCATTTTTGATAACCTGCTCATGCGGTTTTCGGACATGCTGATGGCGTTTCCCGGCTATATCTTTACGATCGCTCTTGTCAGCTTTATCGGTGTGGGTCTGCCAAATATGATTCTGGCGATGTCCCTGACCGGATGGACCTATTACGCGCGTATCAGCCGTTCGCTGGTGCTTAGCGTGAAGAACAATGTGTATATTGAGCAGGCACGGCTTGGCGGAGCTTCAAACTGGAAGATTTTACTGCATTATATTATTCCAAATGTGCTGCCGTCACTGCTGGTCAATATTTTTCAGGATATCGGCGGAGAATTGCTGACGATATCCGGGCTTTCACTTCTCGGACTCGGATCGCCGCCTCCGACGCCGGAGTGGGGCTTTATGCTTTCAGAAGGAAAGGATTACATGTATTCCGCTCCGTGGATGCTTATTTTTCCGGGCATGGTCATTCTGATCAGTGTGGTCATCTTCAATCTTCTGGGTGATTGCATCCAGGATCTAATGAACCCGAAAGAAAATGTATGGTAATAGCTGAGATAGTGAAGGCACTTGCCTTTCTATATAGAACTTTTTATTTTTCATTTTACAGGAGGAAACGAAATATGAAAAAAAGACTGAAATATTGTATCCCTGCAATGGCAGCTGCAATGGTAATGACCGCGGCTGCTCCGGGAGTCATGGCGGCAGAGGATACGCACCTGAATGCGGCAATGTTTATGTGGATGGACGGACTGGATCCGGCAAAAGACTGGAATGGCTGGACAACGATGCGCTGCGGTATTGGTGAGACCCTTCTGACTGCAAATGAGAACATGGAGGTTGTTCCGTGTCTGGCAGATTCGTGGGAGCAGGTTGATGATACGACTTATAAATTTCATATCCGTCAGGGTGTAAAGTTTTCCAATGGTAATGACATGACGCCGGAAACCGTAAAGGCATCAATTGAGCGTACCGCTGAGCAGAACAGCCGTGGCAGCAATCTGAAGCTGGCGAGCATTGAGGTAGACGGGGAGAACGTGATCTTTAAGACAACCGAACCGTACAGCGCGTTTCCATATTACCTGACTGAGCCGATGTGCATTATCGTAGATACGACAGTAGATACGAGCAATTACGATAATCAGCCGGTCTGCACCGGTGCTTATGCATGCGAGGAGTATGTACCGGAAGAAAAGTATGAGCTTGTGGCAAACCAGTATTACTGGGATGGTGTTCCGGAGGTAGACAGTATCACGGTTCTGAATATTGATGATGATACGAAGGTCAGTGCAATCCTTTCCGGTGATATTGATGTGGCAGTCGCTCCGAGTGCGACAACACTTTCACAGATAGAGGGCATGGATAACATTGAGATGGTAAAGGTGACCGGTACCCGTGAGAATGATCTGGAGATGAACTGCCGCGAGGGCCGTCCGACCGCTGATGTGAACCTGAGAAAGGCACTGTCCTATGCAATTGACCGTGATGTCATCGCACAGGTAGCAGGCAACGGCTATGCACAGCCGCTTGGCAAGGCATTTCCGGATACCGTAGGCTATGATACGGATGACTACAAAGCAGACAGTCAGACTTATGATGTTGATCAGGCAAAGGAGTATCTGGCAAAGGCAGGCTACGAGGACACAGATGGAAATGGTTATGTGGAGAAGGACGGAAAGGAGCTTGTACTGAATATTGCGCTTCGTTCCAACTCTTCTACCGCAGTTTACCAAGCAATGCAGGATATGTGGAAGGCAATCGGCGTACATGTGGAGATCGAGCTGATGGAAAATACATCCGATGCACGTGACAGCGGAGAGTTTGATTTTATCAGCGGCGGCTGGCAGACTGTAAACAATGCAGACGGACAGTCTTATCTGAAGAACCGCTGGTCTGACAATGGTTCGGATAACTATACCGGATATCACAGTGATGCATTCCAAGAGGTTATGGATCGGCTGGATGCGGCATTTGATTATAATGAGCGCGTAAAATGCTTCGTAGATGCAGAGCAGATCCTGACAGAGGATTGTCCGTCTATCTTCCTGTATGCAAATGACAATATCACACTGGTAAATACCGACAAGGTAAAGGATGTTACAGTATTCCCAATCGATTACTACATGATTACCGGCAAGTGGAAAGCAGCTGAATAAGAGAAACCTATGAACATATTAGAGATTCAAAACTGTACGATATGCTATCAGAATGGCAGACCAGCAGTGTCTGACGCCTCCCTTTCCGTCTCGGAAGGGGAGATTGTCAGCATTGTGGGAGAAAGCGGAAGTGGCAAGACGACACTGATCCGGGCAATCCTCGGGCTGCTGCCGGCAGGCGGAAGGATTACCGGTGGAAGTATTTTGTTCAACGGACGTGATCTGGTGAAGATGCGGGAGCAGGAACTGCAGGACATTCGGGGCAGAGAAATCGCGATGATCTTTCAGGATGTGGGTGCGGCACTGGATCCGATAGAAAAAATCAAAAGACAGTATGCGGAGGCAATCGCTGTACATGAAAAGCAGCCGAAGCAGACCTATTTTGAACGGGCGGTCGGGATGCTGCAGAAAATGCACCTGACGGATCCGAAGCGGGTCATGGATGCCTATCCATTTGAGCTTTCCGGCGGAATGAAGCAGCGGGTCGGAATCGCAATGGGGATGACGGCACAGCCGAGGCTTTTACTGGCGGATGAGCCGACTTCTGCGCTGGATGTGACGATTCAGGCACAGGTGGTACATGAATTAAAGGAGCTCCGCAGAAAATACGGGACGACGATTATTCTTGTCACGCACAACATGGGTGTGGCATCTTTTCTTTCCGATAAAATCGGAGTCATGTGTAAAAGTCAGTTGGTAGAGTTCGGCAGCCGCGATGAGATTATTTATCATCCGAAAGAGACTTATACAAAGGAGTTGCTTAAGGCGGTTCCAAAGTTGGGAGGCAGACGGTTTGCAGGGTGAGGAAATATTATTGGAGGTTTCTCATGTAAATAAGGAATTTCCGGTGAAAAAGCAACGGCTGCACGCGATCTCAGACGTCAGCTTTGCGCTTCATAAAGGAGAGCTTCTTGGCATTGTAGGTGAGAGCGGCTGCGGGAAAAGTACACTGGCGAAAATGCTGGTGGGCTCACTACCGGTATCATCCGGGAAAATGGAGCTGAGCGGTGTGGACTACGCAGCACTCAAAGGAAAAGAAAAGAGAGCATTCCGAAGAAAGATCCAGATGGTCTTTCAGGATCCCTTAAGCTCCTTTTCACCGCGTATGAAGATTGGGACATATCTGGCAGAGCCGCGAAGAAATTATGATAAGGTATCGAAGCAGCAGGCTTTCGCGGAAGCAGAACAGCTTCTGGAAAAGGTCGGGCTACCGCGTGATTTTCTTGTGCGTTATCCACACGAGCTTTCCGGCGGACAGCTGCAGCGCGTGGCGATAGCGAGAGCGCTGGCGATCCATCCGGAGCTTCTGATCTGTGATGAGGCGACCGGGGCGTTGGACGTCTCGATTCAGAACCAGATCGCAAAGCTTCTTGTGGAGCTTGTCCGGGAACAGAACATGGGATGTATTTTTATCGGTCACGATCTGGCGCTGGTACGCAGTGTGACACAGCGAATTGCAGTTATGTATCTTGGCCGGATCGTAGAGCTTCTGGACAGTGAGGATCTCGAGGTAAGCTGTCGGCATCCATATACAAAGGCGTTGCTGAACTCTGTATTCGATGTATATTGTGATCAGAATGAGGAGATTCAGCTTTTGCAGGGCGAGCCGCCAAGCCCGCTGCAGATGCCAGAGGGGTGTCCGTTCGCACCACGATGTCCGAAATGTACAGAGGAGTGCAGGCGACAGATCCCGGTACTTAGGACGATAGCGGATGGACATGACGTGGCGTGTCACTATGCAATGTAGGAAGCTATTGACAGCTGAAGAAAAAAGAGTAAGAAAAAGCTCTCGCAGGAGCAGAGCCGGTGTAAAATGTCGGTGTGCTTCTGCGGGAGTTTTTTTGAGTTACGGACAGGCAATCCCCGCGACTTGCCGTAAACGGTAGAACCACTGGTGGATGCTTTCTTTGCGTACCTGAAACAGAATGACCCTAAGATTCCAAAGAACGGTAAAATACGGGAAGCATTTACATATGCACTGAACCAGGAAAGCTACCTGAAAGTCTTTCTGGAAGATGGGGATGTTCCAATAGACAACAATGCCAGCGAACGTGCGATCCGTGGATTCTGTATAGGGAAGAAAAACTGGGAGATGATCGATACGGTCAATGGAGCCAATAGTTCAGCGATCATCTACAGTATCGCAGAAACTGCAAAGGCGAATAACCTGAAACCTTTCGATTATTTCGAATATCTGCTTACGGAGATTCCCAAACATGTAGATGACAAAAACACAGATTTTCTTGCAGAACTTCTGCCATGGTCAGATATGTTGCCTGAAAACATTAGAAAGCCGCAAAAAGCCAGCGGAAAATAAACAGACCGCAAAAGCGGTCTGCTATTTGTCAAGGTACTCGTATTCTACCGTTTACGAAAATTCCGCCAGTGCGATTATTTTTTGGAATTACCATGGTTTGGTTTTAAAGCAAAATCCGGAAAAAGATTTTTCCATCAGCATAGCTGGCACAGATCTGTCCGCCATGTGCTTCCACAGTTGCCTTGGCAATGGAAAGTCCGATTCCACTTCCGCCAATCTGTGAAGAATGTGAATATTATATTGTAAAATCAAAGACCATCAGCAAAGCAGGGATTGAACTGACGGCAGAACTTCGCACCAAGAATGTATCCACCGGATTTGTCAATCAGATTTCCGGGATTGCGGGAGTGGAGAATGCAACACTTGTCAGCTATAACGGCGAATATATGTCATAGTATAAGGAGGCAACAACATGATCGCACATAATTTTGCAATTGTGTATCGTAGAAGAAGTGGAAAAAGATAATATCTTCATACTACAAAGAAACAAATATATCTGATATAATGACAGCAGATAATCTGGAAACGGATATCTGCTGTTTTTTGCTGCTGGCAGATAAGATTGCTGGCCGATATAGCCAAAGGAGGATGGAAATATGTTATTTGACAACAGAAGTGTTTATCTTGGTGCATCAAAAGAAAAATATGAGCAGTATTGCAAGGCATTAGAAGCAGAGCGAATCAAATACAAAACAAACAGAATTAATCATGAAGAAAAAATGGCAGCTCCAGGCAGAGGAACACTTCGTGGCATGGGCGGAAATTCAGGGACAGATAAAACATTGTACGAAATCCTGGTCGGAGGGAAAGACTACGATAATGCAATGGGAATTTTGAAAGCACTAAAGTAGAAATTGCGGAGATAAATGCCAATTCTACCAGCAGTAGGGTGACTTTCCTTATGCTCTATGACATAATCAGAGTACAAAATATATACGAAAGACATATAAGGAGGGAGCCTTTATGGTAGATACAAAGAAGGTCGGAGTATTCATTGCACAGTGCCGAAAAGAACATAACTGGACGCAGAAAGAGCTGGGTGAGAAACTGGGAGTGACAGATAAGGCAGTTTCAAAATGGGAAAATGGCAGATCATTCCCTGACATTACTCTCCTTGAATCTATATGCGAAACATTTGACATTACTGTCAGCGAACTTCTGTCCGGAAAGAAAATAGAACCAGAAGACTACAAAAAAGAAACCGAACGTCTGCTGATCCAGTCTATTGGCGAAAAACATCTGAGAGGATTTCAAATAGGAATTTATCTTCTGGGTCTGGTAACGATTATATTGGGAGACATTGGCTTCGGCATCTGGGGTACTCATATTTCATGGAAGATAGGTCTGGTACCCATAAAGTGGATTTTGCTTGCAGCAGCCCTGATCATTTTTGGTGTCATGGCATACTTCGACCGCAATCTGCCTGGAAAAAATTACCGTAATTCCCTTATATGGCTTGAGTGTATTGTCGAAGCATTTACTTTAGCCTGCATTTTTGGAAATTCCATAATCAGTTGCTGGGATATTGATAATATGACGGAGAGCATAGTTTTTATTCTGATTATAGCTGTACTTATAGTCTGCATATTTGCTGCACGTATAATTGCAGCCCGCACAAACCGGGAAGAATATGAAATGCAAAAGAATGCAGATAAAGATGAAACGAACCTTTTCTGAAAAAATCGGACAAATCACAGCAATCAGCAGTTTGGAAACAAAACCATACCTGAGAAAGAATAACCGAATTAAATCCATTCATCTTTAAAATTCGGGAGGTTTACTATGAAGAGAAAGAATATAATAGAAGTAGCAATTGTTCTGATCATTTTCACTGTTTTAAATGGTGCAATGTTGTTTTACAATTACAGATTGACTACAGATAAAAAAGACAGTCAGTCTTATCTGGTACTTGAGGCTAAAAGCAGTCAGAACAAAAATATAAATATGCAGGTTTGGAATCTCAAAGATGAAGAAGCAAACTGGCAGTTAACAGAACAGGATAAGATTCATGCAATGCGTGGACGGGTAGAAAGAATGGAGGGGAATGATAAAACCTCGGCAGTCATCTGGAATGGAGAAGCTGAATATTCTGTAGAAACAAAGGTGGAAGATCAGATTCAGAAAGGAGATGAACTGGTTGTTTTCTATTCAGAAACAGATTCTAAATTAATCTCTCTGGGATCATTTGTACATCAATATGGATATATAAAAGTTAAATAGAGGTTAGTGGTAAATCTAATAATTATTATAATCATTTTTTAATTAGAATAATTATTAGATTATGATAATGAAAAAGATAACAAAGTATATAATAAATGATATTGCTTAGTAAGTTTACAATTAAAAAAGCAAGGAAAGCAAGGTACAAAAAAATGATTGACATAATATAATACATTTGATAAACTGAATTCATAGATCTGAGAAATTTCCAAACCGTTCGGTTAATTGTTCTCCATTATGATATATCAAGTACGAAAGATAAGAAATACATAACCTATGCGCAATTTATGTGAAAGTTGTGTATTCAAACATTGTTACTATATGTGCTATAATAAAAGTGAGATATTAAATGAATAATACGATATTTGATGATGTATTTCGTACAATGATTGAGAAAATGCCATACCTGGCAGTTCCATTAATTAATGAAGTGTTTCATACTTCATATCCGCAGGATGTACCAATTATACAGTTACGTAATGAACATCGGCAGGAAAATGGAGAGATAATCACGGATTCCTGCTTAAAGATTGGAGACAAATTGTATCATATTGAGTGCCAGAGCACAGATGATACAACTATGGCAATCCGGATGATAGAATATGATTTTTCAATTGCCGTCGAAAATGCGCACAAACAGGGACGCAGATACAGGATGGATTTTCCGAGATCCTGCGTATTATATTTAAGAAGCGGAAACAACACGCCGGATTTTCTGGGAGTAGAAATGGCACTTGCAGATGGGAATATAGTGCTTTACCAGATTTCGACTATCAAACTGGAAACATACACAAAAGACAGTATTTTTGAAAAAAATCTGCTGATGCTTCTACCGTTTTATATCATGCGATATGAAAAGAATATTCATGAAGAAATCCGGACAAACCTGGTAAAAGAACTGTCAGGAGCAGATAAGGCAGCTCTGTATATGGATTTAAACAAACTTATTATAAAAATAGCAGACTACATATGCCAGAGTGAGGAAGTAGTCAGGAAAGGAATTGGTGATGTTATGGGTGGAAAAGTTCTTGAACTGGAATCTGAACGACTTCGGGCAGAGGGAGAAAAAATAGGCGAAATAAAAGGTGAAATAAGAGGTGAGGCTAAAGGCGAAGAACGTTTGAGTATTTTAATTAATCGTCTGATTTTGGATGGAAGAAGTGCAGAAATCAAGTCTGTCGTAACAAATGCAGAAATACGAAAACAGATGTATAAAGAATATGGAATGTAAAATTCAATAAACAAAACATTTTCTGAAAGTCTAAAATGGGGAAAGCGTTGGCAAAAAAGCCAATGCTTTCTTACAATCTTATAATACTATTTGATAATTTTTCCAAAAAACAAAGAAAAAGTGCTGTCAATATCTCGACACAATAGTGAAAGGAAAATCGAATATTCATAATTATATTTTTAATTATGGTTGTATAATTAAAAAAAATGATTATAATAATTATTAGATTAGAATATAATTAGAATCAATTTGAATTAGTTGGAGGTGTTAAATGTTAGTAGAAAACAAAACAACTGAGTTCAAGAGAGAATATGTCAATGACATCAAGAATACAATTGTTGCATTTGCAAATTGTGATGGTGGAACACTTTATATTGGTGTGAATGATGATGGGACAGCATGTGGTGTTGATGATGTTGATGATACCATGTTGCGAG
>ERZ772954.1366-NODE-1366-length-19175-cov-73.572123_pt1 | contig 19175 bp, 10 predicted proteins | sample MGYA00580684_ERZ772954 | MGnify/ENA primary metagenome ERZ772954 (study PRJEB29015, sample SAMEA2737654) | human gut metagenome | biome: human gut; feature: human-associated habitat; material: faeces | place: China | collected 2012 ...
CATTGCGGCCCTTGGTAGCGGTGACAGTCAGGGTATCGGTCTTACCGCCTGCAAAGGAAGCCGGGACATTCTGCCAGTTATCAGAGCCTGCATAGGCTAGCTGCCACTGGTAGGTCAGGTTGCTGCCCGTTGCTTTAATTGTGAACACAGCATTTGCGTTTTCTTTGGCAGCAGTATTGACCGGCTGGCGGGTAATGGCCGCCGCATCGCTCCAACGCGCGTAAACAGTGCAACCATAAGTGGAAGTATAAATCGTATCTTCTGTATAATGTGTATTGCCAAGGTACCAGCCGACAAAGCTGTAGCCGTCACGCACGGGAACCGGCAATTCACCAACGGGCTGTCCATAGATGATTTCCTTGCTGGTCGGGTTGACAGTGCCGCCGTTGGCGTTAAAGGTCATCGTGAAACCGGGAATGCGGTACTCAATGGTTTTTGTGCTGCCGTATCCTGCCTCGTTCAGACCTGTAATTGTTACACTGGCCATCCCGACAGTATTGCTATTGGCATAAGTAAGCGTGTAGTGCGTATCCTTTGTCAGAGTTACACTGCCGTCCTTTACCGTGACAGTGGGTTCCACTGGCGAACCGCGATAGGAATCGACTGTGCCAAGAGTAATAGTCAGATCGTTCACATCAATGTAATCTACATCTGTACGCGCCACAAACTTAATTTTCTTACTGGCGGCAAAGGTCTGCGCATAACTGCCCTCATAGCCGTAAATCGTCATGCGGGCGGGATAGCTGAACGCACTGGAAGAAATGCTGGTTGTCGCTGCAGGGAGTGTAACCTCCGTCAGCTTCGTGCAGTTTGCAAAGGCTCTGTCCCCTATTTGGGTAACACGGTTCGGGATGCGAATTTTAGTCAGTGCAGGGCTCTGGTAGAAGCACTCTGTCGGGATACTGGTCAAGCCGGTGCCCAGTGTAACCTCTGCCAGCACCTTGTCGCCGGAGAAAGCGCCTGTGCCCAGCGAAGTGACGGTTCGGGGAATCGTAATAGATTTCAGGCTGACACAATTATAGAACGCCTTATCGCCGATACTTTTAAGCCCATCACTCAGGCTGACTTCGACCAGCCTATTGCAACCACTGAAAGTGTAACCCCCGATTTCAGCCACACTAGCGGGAATCGTCACAGTGGTCAGTGCATCGCATTTCTCGAAAGCCTCGCTGCCAATACTGGTCAGGGTATCCGGCAGGGTGACCTTGGCCAGTGAGGTGCAGCCGTTGAACGTGTTAGAAGGCAATGCGGTTATGCTGGCAGGAATGGTGATTTCGGTCAGAGAGGAACAGTTCATGAACACATCGAATTTCAATGTTTTCAGGTTAGCGGGCAACTTCACAGATGCAAGTTTCGTGCAGCCTTTGAATGCTTCGCTGCCAATATAGGTAACACTGTCCGGGATTTCGACTGAGGTCAGCTTGGTGCAGTATTCGAATGCCTCGTTGTTTATCGTTGTCACACTATCCGGGATGGACACTGATGCCAAATTGGCTGCTTTATAGAAAGCTTGATATCCAATAGTCGTTACCGTGTCCGGAATTTCGATGTCCGTAAGACCTGTGCAACCAGCAAACAAATAATTTGTAATCTGGGTGATGCCGTCTTCAAAATGAATCGTTTTCAGATTAGAGCATCCTTCAAACGGATAGGATGCGACATTCAAGCTTGCCGGAATATTGATTTCTGTCAATGCCGTACAATTTTGAAAAGCACATCTTTTCAATGTCTCCAAATTTGCAGGCAGGTTCACAGAAGCAAGCTTTGTGCAGCCGTTGAATGCTTCGCTGCCAATATAGGTAACACTGTTCGGGATGGACACTGATGCCAAATTGGCTGCTTTATAGAAAGCTTGACTACCAATCGCCACAACTGTATGCCCATCAATCTCACCGGGGATCACCAGCGAGGATGTAATGTTGTTGCAACCGGTAATTGTCGCATTGCCGTCCTCATCCAGCGTGTATGTAAAGCGTGACTGGGTCTGCCCCATCTCGTCCTGATAAGAGCTTCCGGTGGGATTATAATTCTTGGAGGTCGTAGAGGTGTAATATTTTCCATTGTAGCCGGAGGCCGAGCCAGTATACCCCTGCGAGGTATTGCCACGGGTACACTGCTGTACAGAAACGCCGTCCTCATAGTGATAGGCACAGCGCACGGGGCTGTTGGTACGGGTGTAGAGGGCACAGCTCTTGGAATAGCTCTTCCCAAACACCTTGGCTGTTGCCGAGGCATCTGCATAAAGCCAAGCATTCGTATTCTCACAGGTTGTGGGGGTGCCGGAACTGTAGGTACGGATTGCCTCCTGCAGTTCAAGCCCCATGCGCGCATAAATATCGCCCTTGACGCCGGGAATGCCAGCGGAAGCGCCGATGCGGATACCCGCCGTGGCATCCATGTTGGCTGCAATGGAGGAACTGTCATTCTGATAATCGGAAACAACGCGGAAACCAGAATTGTCCGAAACAAAGCCAGCCTTCGCACGACCGACCATGTTCAGCGATACATCGCCCGAAAGTGTATAACCAAGGGAAAGATAAATTTTGCCGATGCCGCCTGCAAGATTAATATAACCAAAATCAATATCGCGTTCAATCTTCTGCATCAATTCGCCGCCGAAATTGACTGTTCCGGTTACAGAGGTATCTGCATTGACAATAATCTGGCTGTTGTTGGGGCGGGCGCGGCTATCCAGCGTAATGTTGGAAAGTTGGATTGTGATAGAGCCGCCCGTAGCGCCGTCCAGCTTGAGGTTACGGGTCGCCGTCAGGGTCTTGGTCTGCTTGTTGTAGTCAATACCATACAGCGTTTTTTCTTCAACGACCTGCACATCACCAATCATGTAGGTCGTAGCCTCGGCGGGCACAAAGTTGCTGGGGTCAACCTCAATCACGGTTTCGCTGTCTGCCGAGGTGATGGCGTCGTCCGTGCCCTCATCCGTAGTCGCCACAACTGTATCGCTGCCGTTCTCCGTTACGCTCACAACCTTGAACGGAACAGGAATGCCGCTAAAATAGGCCACAAAGCGCTGACCGGCCGCAAGACTGACCGGGCAGTCCGTAATCGTAACGACGTCATTTTCATCAACACTGACCATCGTGCCGTCCGGGATGACAACGACATCTTCCGCAAAAGTCCAGCTGCTGGCATAGTTGGCATCAATGCTCTCGTTTGCAACAGCCGCCTTGCCTTTTTCCTGCATTGCTGTCAGCTCAGCAGCATCCGCAGCCTGCTGCGGCAGGACTTTGCCATCCACAAGTGCGAACCACCCCTGCTCAACGGCGACCTGTAAGTCATCGGCATAGGCTGTGTCCGCAGAATCCGTGAAGGAGTAGCTTTCCGCCTGCATGATATACCCCAGACGGCTATTCAAAGTATTCGCGGCAAATTCACGTGTCGTTGGATCATCCGGGTGGAAGTTTTCGCCTGCGTCCAAATCAATCAATCCGTTTGCTACCGCAGACATAAGTGCCTGATAGTGTTCATCTGTTGCAGTGACATCCGGGTAATAATCATCCGGGAACTGATCAGCGTCAACACTCAACCCCAGCGCACTGACGATGTCTGCGACCCATTCGATGCGGCTGACCGTCTCCCCCGTCATTTCATAGGTGACAACATCCTGACTATCGGTGATTTCTTCCAGCGGAATCGGCGTTTCCGTGGGTGTGGGCGTTTCCGCTTGGACCGCCTCCGGCTCTTCCTGCACAGGTTCAGGCGTGGATTCCGGTTCTGCCGTCGGTGCCGGGGTTGGTTCTTCGGTAAGTTCCGGGGTGACTTCCACTTCCGGTTCCGGCGTGGTGTCCGGTACATCTGTTGGCGCAGGAGTTTCTTCCTGTGTTTCCTGTACAGTCGTTTCCGATTGTAGCGGTTCCGTCACTTCTTCTGCAAAGGCGGGCAGTGAGGTTGTGGCCAGCAGGGATGCAGCCAACAATAGACTGGCAGCTTTTTTGAACATGCGCTTTTCTCCTCTTTCATATGCCGTTTTTTTATTTGGTAACAGTAATGGTAATGTTATGCCCCACCTTTTTACCGGTGGAATCCATAACATCGACCATCAGGCGTTTTGTGCCGGGGGTAGTTGCTTTCCAAGTGATGACATTGTTTGCGCCGAAGTCCTGCAGACGATACCACTTGTCATCCGTCTTATCATTGATGATAAACTTGTAGTTATACTTGCCGCTGCCGCCCTTGGCAACTGCGGTAAGTGTAACCGTCTCGCCCTGCTTGACCGTGACGGCGCTGGATTTCAGCTCAGCACTCAGCGGGACAGAAACCGTGCCATTGACCTTGATGGAAATGTTGGTAGCAACTTTGTTGCCAGCTTTATCTTTGACATCGACCATGATGCGCTTGGTGCCTGCGCTTGTTGCCTTCCAGACGATACTGTTAGTCCCCTTGTAGTCCTGCAGTTTGTACCAGCTGTCGTTGGTCGTATCATTGATGATGAACTTATAGGTGTAACCACCCGCACCGCCGGTGACATTGGCCGTGATCGTGATGCGGTCGCCGGAGTCCGCCGTCGTCTTATCAGCCGTCAGAGAGATGATCTTCAGCGGCTGGTTTGCAGCTTCCACGGTCAGGGTTGCTGCGCTGCTTGTTACGCTGTTGTTTTTATCGTCCTTAACGATGCAGCGGAACTTGTAACCATTGCGCCCTTTGGTAGCAGTGACGGTCAGGGTATCAGTCTTACCGCCTGCAAAGGAAGCCGGGACATTCTGCCAGTTGTCAGAGCCTGCGTAGGCCAGCTGCCATTGGTAGGTCAGGTCTTTGCCAGAAGCCTGTACACGGAACTGCGCTGTCGCATTTTCTTCTGTTTCAACACTCTGTGGCTGAGCGGTAATTTCCAGCGAGTAAGCGGTTTCAACAAATGGGATGTTATTTTCTTCCGCATATTGTCTTGCGTAGCTGTCTTCATCACCATAGATTTTTACATTTACTGAGCCTTCAAACGCCGTGGGCTTGATTGCCGTTACACTCGCCGGAATCTTTATTATGCTCAGATTGACGCATTCGCGGAAAGCATCTCCGATGCTGGTAACAGTATCCGGAATCTCTATTTCAGCTATACCTGTATTCGAAAACAGTCCGTCCAGGATTTTTGTGATTCCATCCTCAAAGTTAATCGTTTTCAATTCCGTGCATTCATAAAAGGGGCTTCCTTCGTTATTTTCGAGATTTACAGGAATATTGATTTCTGTCAAACTTGTACAGTTGCCGAATGCTGTAGCGCCCAGTGTTTTTAAATTTTTAGGCAGTGTAACACTGGTAAGACTGCTGCAACCTTCAAACGCCATTTCTTGGATTTCTGTAACACTTTCAGGAATCGTTATAGTTTCAAGATTGGTTGCCCATGCAAACGCCTCAAACCCTATTACGGTTACTGTGTCGGGAATGACAATCTCCCTAAGTCCAGTGCAAGCACTAAACAGCTCGTCGGGAATTTTCGTGATGCCTTCCTCAAAAACAACAGTTCTCAATCGCGGACATCCACAAAAGGCAGCTTCACTGTTAACGATATTAGCTGGAATGTTGATTTTCGTCAGAGCTTTGCAGTTCCCAAACGCTTCGACATCTAAAGTTTTCAAGTTCTTAGGAAGTTTGACGTCCGTAAGTTTTTTGCAATCTTTAAATGCCCCTTGCTGAATCATTGTGACGCTATCCGGAATCGTTACAGATGTAAGGTTAGATGCATTTTTGAAGGATTGGTATCCAATTTCAGTTACCGTATCAGGAATATCGATTTTTGTAATACCAGGGCAGTTACTGAACAACTGATCCGGAATTTTTGTAGTTCCAACTCCGAAGTGAATATTTGTTAAATTAGTACATCCGTCAAAAGGAGAACATGTGTATGCATTATCAGCCTCAATAGAACTTGCAGCACTAGCTGGAATTGTCACATCTGTCAAGGACTTGCAATAACCAAATGCCCTATATCCCAGTGTCTTTAGATGTGCTGGCAGTTCAATATGAGTGAGGCCATCACAGTACGAAAATGCGTAATCATCAATTGCTGTAACGCTATCCGGAATCGTTACTGAAATCGTTACTGACGTAAGCTCATACTTGCGGTAAAATGCATATTCCCCGATTTCCACAACAGTGTAACCATCAATTGTATCTGGAATTTTTAGTACTGTTTCATTTCCAGTGTATCCGGTAATAACTGCATTATCATAATCATCCAGTTCATATGTATAAAACTGACCTTCCGTATAGTCATCTTCTCCCATTGGATACTGCTGGTAAATTTCATCGGTTTTCCATTCATCATCCCGGGTATGGTTTTCAAAATTCTCGTCTGACTTTAGGAAATATTTGTAATCGGGGTAAGATACGGCATCCCAAGTTGCATCTACGTTATAGTACTTATCGCCCATTTTCATAATATTCCACGCATGCGGCCCACCGTTTCCATTGCCGGGAATAAGACGGCAGTCTATACCGGCCATCAAAGCCATACGGTACAGCAATACCGCATACCCCTGGCAAACTGAAGTTCCATCAATCAGTGCGCCATAAGCTGTATATTTAAGTTTATACGAGTCCTCGTTCAAATTCGTATAATCGTAGGTGACATTTTTACAGATATAGTCATAAATCGCCTTGACTTTCTCGTAATTCGTCATGGTGCTTTCTGTCAATGTTGGCATCACGCTGCTTAGCTTATCTGTAACAGCCTTCTCCTGTTCAGCTGTTGTATAGTAAGTAATGGTGTAAGTCAGGCAAAGTTGGTATAAGCCGCCATTCAAATGCCCCTCGGCCGTTGCCTTCCAACCGCCATACTGCCAGCGTAGATAATCTCCCTCTACCGGATTACCGGTATGATCCAGCACATGGGAAAAAACACTCTTAAATACACTTTTATCATAAACGGCAGAATTTAGATATATCCGTGCGGTTGTATGGCGTGCGACCATCTCACCCCTTAACAGCACCCCCGCATCATCTGGTGAGGTACAATATTCCGGGCTTTCTTCCGCAGCTACCGATGGTACATCCTCTGGCTGCAGCAAATCGGCTTCTGTTATGATTCCACTATAAAGTGGGTTGATATAGGAATCTTCCAGTGTAGGAAGTTCTTCTTCCTCCGGTGATGATAACAGTGCAGTTTCTTGCGTTGCACTTACTAACTGCTGGGAAGGGAGTTCTTCATTTTCCTGTGCAAAAGCCGTTGCTCCAAGCATAAGGCTCCAGACAACAGCAATCACAATGGCCATCAGGCGCTTTGCATTATTTTTCATATCATTTCACCTCTGAATCAATGTGGAAAGTCTCTGCAAACATTCTTTTTCACGAATTTGTAGTGCGTCCATATAATGTCTCATCGCTGTGCGGCTATTTTCATAGCACTTTTCCATTTGGTAGTATGCTTTTATAAGGTCATCCGCCCGCTGTAACTGCTGTATCGGCAGCACATACGGTTCTGTTGTCCCAAAAATATCCATTGCCAATCCACGGGATTTTACAGAATATCCAATAACCAAGGTCGGAATCAGCTGAGAATACGCTGCAATAGATGCATGCGTCCTCGCTGCAATCAGCATGCGACACTTTCCAATAACATACTTCAACTTTGTACAGCTCATATCATCTACCATACAAACTCTTGGACTATCTTTATAGGGTTTGTATAGCTCTTGTAAGCATTCTCGATCATCATTCCCCCTTTCAGTAACATGCGGAATCAAGGCCACCCCATAGGGCGTGTGGATTAGTATTTCTTCTATAAGCTCATGGCAGTTTTGCAACAATATTCCCGGTGACACTTCTTTCTTTTTCACGAGGGGACTGATGTTGAGTCCTATCATCTGTCCGGGGCAGAAATTATCCGGAAGTTTCCACGGCTGCGGTTTCAGGTAGAATGCCGGATCAGGCCCCAAAATTGATTTCTGTGCAAGTTCAGGATTTAGCTTTAGTGCATTCCATGTGATGGTTTCTCTGGCAACAATCAAATCAAAGCATTGCAAATGTTTCCCCAATCGCCCTGCGATATCTGATGGTTCCAGGGAACACCCCCACAGTACCAAAGGAATTCCTTGTTTTTTCAACCACTCATCAGTAGCCCATTGATCTTGCCCTTGAAAATAGCAATAAACATCTCCACCGATTGCAAAGGCTGCCTGTATCCCCGCAGCGGCAGAACAGATGTTTCTATCCGCCGAAAGCTGATTCGGGAAACGAAAGTGCGCACGCTTTTCCAGTTGGCGCAAAATCCAAACAAGCGATAAGGTGCGGCAACGCTTAGCGGCATAAATTTCATCTACAACATTCTGAATCTCGTAAGCTCTATCCCCGGCCGTGTCCGCAGAATACAGGCGCAATTTTTCTTCTGGCAGTGCGGCCGCAGTTGTTCGCACAATTGCTTCGCAGCCGTGGTTTCTGCTTCCCGTATGTTCGTATAAAAGGATCTTATTTTCAGCCATTTGATGTTCTCTTTTCTGCCAAAATTTCTGCCTTTTTTGCCTGCATATCTATCATTAAAACTGCAAGCATAAAGTTTGCGAGTGGTGTGAACAATACATGCCCAGCCATAAAGCTGAATGCTATGACTGATAACCAGCAGAATTTCTGCAAGTAATTTGCGAACGGTCTACAACTTCTGTAGTAGCTGCTGTAAAAGGCACATACATATATGGAAAACGGTACGCCAAACCACAAAAACATATCAAACAAATCCATTTCAATCAGCCCAGCATCTGATGCACCCAATACAACCTGTCGATAGGGTCCGTTTCCAAATAGAAATGTCCGGATTGAGTTATCCTGATAAGCCGCTGCAAACGCTTTTTTTAGCGTGACATCCCGTTGAGACAGTAGGAAACTTACGATGTTTCTTCCTGCATAAAGGTTCTTTTTATAAAAGAATTTAAAACTGTTCAGTACAAGTTGAAGTTCGTCCGCAAAAACCGTCACCGCAAGTAAGATACCAAGAACTGCAAAAAGCGAAACAAGTAAAGTTGCGTTAATCCGCTTACTTTTTAGCAAGCAAATCATAACACCCAATACTGTCATCAAAATACTGGTTTTCGTACCAAGTAAAAGCAATGATAAAAGCGATGTGCCCGCAAGAACAATGTCTTTTTTCCGCATATTTTTGATACAATCATCAATATTCCATGTAGTGACAACAGCCATAACGATGCTGATATCATTTCCCGCAAAGTACAGTCCTTTGAATCCAGCTCCATAGGAATATGTTGAGAATCCAATTCCGAGTATTTTGGGAACGATAATTGATAATGGGAAGAAAACTTTGTAAAATTGTATTACTTTTTTGGTTTCTTTGTTTGCCTGATGTGGGGAAGTCGAAATCATCTCTTTGTATGTGAGTATCAAAACGATTGGCGTGAACAGTTTTATCAATAAATTTATATCATACAGCAAAGATACATTTGCAGCAGCTTCTCCTGAGCCGGCTAGCGCAATCACACTCAGAAAAGCCCCTACAAGAAGAAACACGGCTGTTTTTTTTGATGTTTTTCGGCAAAGCCTAGCAATGCAGAGGATTAGTATAAGCCCCTTATAAAGGGCACTGATTCCGCTTGATGATAAGCCATACAAAAGCATTGCACCTGTGATTACATCTACAACAGGGCTATATTTCAGCATAAGAGAAATCACTTTCAAATAGGAAGCCTCGTATGCTTTATGCGGTATTTCCACTTTTAGCAAAAAGTTTTTTCAGTCCCTTCCTTATTTCTCCGCAGTAGCCTTCGAGATTATCGGGAGCAGGAGTATTCTTGGCAACTTGCCTCATTGCTTCCACCATGTTATCTGTGCCGGTTAATCCACGGTTATAAGCCTCTAATCGTTTCGGAAAAATAGTGGGCACTCCCAATGCCTTTGCTTCCCAAAGCACGATTCCCTGTCCCTCATAAAGAGATTCCAACACCATTGCATCCATCCTCTTTATATAGGGATAGGGGTTTGTAATGTTTCCCAAAAAGGTAACATGCTTTTTTAGGCCAAGTTGCTCCGTCTTTTTTTCCAGCTTTCCCCGCAAAGGGCCATCCCCAATAATCCACAGATGTAAATAGGACGCTTTTAGGACTGCACCAGCCAAATCCATCAAAAGCAGTTCTATCCCCTTTTGCTTACATAAGCGTCCAACCATGACCAGATTCACTTTATCAGCAGGGGCATCCCACTGAATTTTTTCATCCGCTTTTTCCTGTATGGCAAAAGCATCCAACCAGTTTGGGATTACTGTGCAGTCTGCTTCATCGCAACCACTCATCCTGCAAAAAGGTTTGATTACGCCATCCGAAACGCCGACAAACCGATCAAAATATTTATACTTTCCTTTCCCGAAATTCCAAAGGACACGAAATTTCGGTTCATTTTCATATACCTTTTCCACATCGTTATGTATCCATATAATGTGCTGCCGTGCCAAACAGTTCAGAACTCCTACTGCACATTCGGGTTGATAACTGTTAAAATCTATTGCTGCATCATATAGTTCATCCTGTCCTGATACAGCTTTTTTTGTATGATAGAGTATATTAAACGGCACAAAACGTGCCAGTCTCGAAAAGGGTTCTATTTGCCTTAAATGAATTCCTTTTATTTTCTGAATTTCAGAGAAGAGTTCGCCTTTCTCACAGTAAAATACATCCACTTGATCTTTCGCAAAAATACCACTTCCCAGAAGGTTTATCAGCGCACGCTGAATGCCGCCGATTCCAAAATCATATTGAAAGAATGCGTATTTCACAGTGGGCCTCATTTCTGGTGCTTCAATCGGACTGTCAAATTCGGGAGCCCGTTCATTGCTACTGCCGCGCATTTTGCCATAGCAATGTTTAGCGTCACATTCTGTGTGCGTATTACGCAACATAGCAGACGAAATACAATGTTTGGACAGTGATATGATGCTAGCGCTTGTTTTACGAGTTCATTATTTAGGATAGCGTGGACTTCGTTTTTGCGCACTTCGTATTTTAAATTTGCCTGTTTGCCGCAAATATCACACAGGCAGGAAAACACGCTTTTCAAAAACATATAATTTATGATTTCAAATTCTTCAACTGATCTGTTTTGACATAGCTGTGAGATTTCTTTTTGTATTTTACAGCATACCTCAAACTTATCAGGATGATATGCGTGAATCAAACTTCCTTTGTTGGATATGATATAGCTGTAATATTCATATGGCACTACCGACACGGTATGGGCCGTGCGTAGGCAGTCCAGAACAAATAATCGGTCTTCTCCATACCGATAATTCTGAAAGCGAATATGATTTTCTCGAATGAAATCACTCCTGTAAGCCTTGTTCCAGACTTGATTCAATATATTGCGAGAGTAATACCGACCAATTTCGAGTTGTTCCGGTGACGCGGCACTTACTTTTTCAGGTGCACAGTATCCGTGAAAGGTTGTATCTGTTTCTTTCATAACCATTTCAAATCCAAAGATAAGCATATCTGGGCTGTCTTCTTCCAGATGCGTTGCTATTTTCTGCAAACTATCCGGAAGCCACTTATCATCACTGTCCAGGAAAAGCAAATATTTACCCTTGGCACAGTCAATACCCAAATTCCGGGCCTCTGCCGGACCACGATTTGCACTGCGGATAATTTGAAGTTCCCGAAAACATTTTTGAAACGCTTCCGCTTTTTCTGCTGTATAATCTTGGGAGCCGTCATCCACCACAATAACTTCTATATCAGAAAACGCCTGTTCTTCCATAGATTTAAGACAAATTGAAATACTATTCTCCGCATTATAAGCAGGGATAATTACACTAAAAAAAGGTTGTGCCATCTGATAATTCCTCATTTTCTCAGCATTTGCATAACTTTTTGAATAATTCGTTTCCACTTTTTACCTGCCGCATCATGCACATACAATTCCGCCGCCTGATCAGGTGACAGTTTTTTCCTCATCGCAAAATATTGCTGCCGCTGTTCTGGCCAGTGCGCTGATTCACGAAGCGCAGTTGCCGTTTTAGCAGCTTTCTTATAGGACACTGGCAGTATATCCGCGCTTAACTCTAGCTGGTCAAGTGCATTCTTTCCTTTGCAGTTGTGTGTCAAAACCAGCGATACTCCAGTGTTGTCATTCAGCTTGTGGGAAAAACGCCGTATTCCCCAAAAATCTGCCAGCGTTAAATCACTGCTAAATTTTTCGCCTTTAAAATGACAGGCATAACAAGCAGGCCGTAATGTTATATCTCCTAAAAACAGCCTAAGATATGCATCCTTTGTAAGCGGTTGCCGATAGATAGTTCCGTTTTCAAAGGTCAGACTCAGGGAAAAATCGCGCCATCCTTCTGTTTTATCTCGAAAAGAACCTCTGATTGGCCAGCTTCCTGCGCAGCTACTTCGATACTGCAAATAGTCCTGCCAAACGTCAGGAGAAGGTACTCCATGGCAAATCAAATCTACACATAACAAATTTTCCGGTCGCCTCTGCAGAAATTGCAGTAGGGCTGCATTCTGACATGGCGTACCGGAAAATAGCACTTTTTTCCCTTCAGAGAGTGCTGTTTTTACAGCACAGTAGCACCCCTCGGCATCGCTTTGTACATACTTGCTGCCAAGGAGTTTTTTAAGATTCTTTTTATCATCAACCGCAATATGCTTTACACTTAAATCATCTGTAAATGCCGCGCCAAATACCAGTCCGCCTTCCTCCAGAATCTTTTCTGCCAGCATACCAAACACGCCTCCAGAAGAACTACTTATCCGAAGGCTTTCGTCCTTTGTACGCACCGCATAAGCAGATATTCCAATCGAATCTGCCATTTCTGAATTATCGTTCTTCATCGGACATACAGTCTCACATCGTCCGCACCGAATGCATTGGGCATCATTCTTCTGCGGATAGCAAAAACCTTCTTCATCTGCTTGCATGCTAATACAGCCTGTCGGGCACACATCTGAACAAGCTGCACAACCACAGCATTGATTTTTTTCTCTTGTTTCTGCCACAGGTGTCACACTCTTTTCGTTCATCAGTTATGCGCAGAGCTCTTCATTGAAAAACGCCGCATTATTTGCTTGCATTGATTCTTTTCACTGCTATTCATCCCAAAAAACCACATTGAGATTCCATATAGAGCACAATAAGCCATAATGAATATGCCCAGACACGGCAGATGATACAACCATGGCCTGTTGATGACAGCGATTCCCATTATCACTGGCAGTACCAGCCCCCGCGCCATATGCATGATTTCTTTCCAGAAATAAGTCATGTTCAGTTTCAATGCATAGTGATAATACAAATTCATGATTATGCCGTTACCCAATAGCATCGAAATTGCTGTGCCACAGGCCGCTCCCGTTGGTCCCCAACGCCGAGTCAGTGGAATACTGATGCATACATTAGATACCGCAATCAAAAGGTATATTATTGAGCGAAAATGGTGCATATTTTTTGCCCGCTGTATCTCTATACCCAAATTTTGAATAAGCGGAATAAATACCGGCAATATAAGCAATAGTGCTGCCACATAGCTTTCACCATATTCACTGCCTGCGTAAAAATTCAGAAATGGTCTTCCGAAAAAAATCAGTCCGCTGCATATTAATCCCATAACAAGAAACTGAAGCCGCCCCACATGTGTAAAAAGGTTCGTTAGTTCTTGTTCTCCACAATTTTTTGCAACCATACGGTTTACCTGCGGGATATATACATTAGATATGCTGGTAGAGAACTGCATATAGATGTTGTTTAATGTGTTGGCCACCGCATATACTGCAACAGCTGCACTGCTGCAGTACATACCCAGTAACACCTGATCCGTTGACCAGTTCAGTTGATTGACAACTTGATTGAGAAATATAAAGAAGCAGAACGAAAATATTTCTTTAAACAGTGTCCAATCAGAAGACTTCACGCGGAATTGAATATGGAGTTTGCTCTCACAATACACCACATTCATAATCAGTGCTAAAACTGTCAGTGCCGTCATAACAACTGCCATGCTCACCGACCTATACCCCATCAAAAGCAACGGCAACGCCAGAAACGGATTTAGAATTGTCCGGATAAGGTAAATGACTTTTTGTGCAACAAAACAGTCGTGTGCAACGATATAGCTATCGAAAAGACTCGACGGAAAGCCTATCGCCAAATTGACAATAAGTACTGCCATTACCAGTTGCGTTTCTTTCAGTTCCTCTGAGGAAAGGCTCTGTGTGCAAAACATCGGCAATTTCTTTATTAGTACACTCCCTGCTAACAGCGCGATTGCGCCAACAAACAGCAGCACTTTTAGAAATAACCCATTTAAATGCGCAATTTCTTCCTCTTTATTTGCTTCCTTATATCTAGCATAATAGCGCACATAAGCGCTGGAAAAGCCAAACCCTAGAAGTCCAAGGTAACCAACTGTAGAGTATGCTAAATTATAAATTCCATATTCTTGCTGCCCCAACAGCCGTAGCATAACTGGCGTATACAGCAGCTGAATCAGCGTATTGGCTGCGATCCCGACATAAGAAAGCACAACACCTGCTTTTTTCTGGTTCATCTTTCTCCGTTTCCATCTACAACATCTTTTTGTCTTAACACATATTGAACGGATTCTAAAAATATCTTGCAATCAAATAGAAATGAAACATTCTTTACATATTCGCTGTCCAGCCGCACTTTTTCCAGTGTATCTACCAAATCTCGCCCATTGATTTGCGCCCAGCCGGTAATGCCAGGTTTAACCGCATATACGCCGTAATATTTACGCAGAAACCTCACCTCGTTTTCATTCCATAGCAACGGACGTGGACCTATAATGCTCATTTCTCCACGGAGCACATTATACAACTGCGGCAATTCGTCCAAGCTAAGTCTACGTAGCCAATATCCCAGCGGCGTTATGTATTCTGCAGATACACACCCCGTGGGAAGATTTTTAGGAGCCGAAGACCGCATCGTTCGAAACTTAAAGATTCTAAAGCTTTTCCCATTTTGGCCAATGCGGATTTGCGTAAAGAAAATGGGTTCTCCATGATCAAGAATCAATTTCAACACCATTATGACAAACATCGGTATTACGAGTAGAAGCAATGCCAATGACGCAATTATAATGTCAAATATTCTTTTGGTTTTCATATAGCGCAACTGGCTTTCATTCAATTCGATGACTGGGTGGGACAAAATTCTTCGCATTTTCTGAGCATTTTGGAGATTTTGTTCTCTAGTCGTATGGGCTCCCTCATTTCAATCGCAATTCACATAAAGATACAGACTGCATACCATTTTCTTGAATTGACAAACTATCTCACGCTTTATAAGCAGCATTTGTATCAATTCCAGAAGTATCATCCATTTTCAGAATGGAAAAAGAATCACATTAAAATATCTAGCCTTCGTGTTTTTGTTGACTTTTGACACTCGATTTGACCACTTATTACCCAAAAATCCGATTGATTTCTGAGCACTTCCACTCCCAGCAAGTATGTACATAACGCTTCATAGTAACATCTGAACTTGCATGGCCCATAAGTTCACTTAATGTCTTCACATTGCATCCGGCCTGTAAACAAGTCGTGGCAAATGTATGGCGCAATGCATGTGGATACACTAAAGGTACATTAGCCCGACTTAAATATCCACGAAGGCTCTTATAATAGCAACGAGGCTCTACAGGTTTTTTGCTACTACCTGACAAAAACCATTCACCCTCGCTATGACCATCGTGCAGTTGATGCAAAATTTTTAAGGTGCCTGAAGGTATCGGAATTTGCCGCGTGGAGCTTTGCGTTTTTGGTGATTGCACCACAACTTTAGTTTTTCTTTTTTCTACATATACACGCTTAACCGTGCGTGTTATTGAAAGCACACCGCAAGCCAAATTGAAGTCTCCCCACTGTAATCCGCAAACTTCTCCAATACGCAGTCCCATCTGCATCATCAAAAGCAAACCCACCTTGCGTGATGTCGGTGTAGTTATTGCAAAATTTTTAATTCGATTTTGTTCGGAATCGCTAAGTATCACTATAGGTTTTTCGACATGCTTTGGTAGTTTCATTTGAATTTCAAGAGGTCTCAGTAGATGTAAATGAGTGGCATAACGGCAAATGCGGCGTACCAGAAGTAAGCATTCACGTGCCATACTATGAGCCAAGATTTTATGGCAATGATTTTGAGGAGATATAATTTGAGCCAATCCCTGCTCAAGCGTTGCTTCTGTGAGTTCCTTTACATGACAATTGCCAAGCACAGGCAAAATGTAATGCTGTAGCGTATAATGGTAATGCGCAATCGTAGACACTTTGACCCCTAAAGAAATGGAACTTTCCCACTTTCGAGAAAGTTCTGCAAAAGTCAAATTGGTAGGTGTTAATATGTGGATTTGTGATTCCATCTTACGTGCCGTTAGTTCTTTCTTTACCGCTGCATAAGTTCGCCCGTAAACATATCCCCAAATAGCACTTTTGTCAGTCTTTCTTCCTTTGATGTAACGACCCTCCCAGCGACCATCTTTACGCTTTCGAATGTTCTCTCCGCGTCTTGACATTGTTTTTTCCTTTCTCTTGAATGATTTTCCTTGAATAAGTAATCATATAAAACATCATTAACATAAATCACAACACATTAACACTGCAATTGTAATGAACTTTGATGACTTCTTCTATCAAAATATGCAGAAATGTGTTGAAACGCGTCAAATTTTGTGGTAGTATATCATTATATGTAATAATAGCGGTTATATATGAAGGATATCATCCATTCTGAAAATGGAGGATACTAATTTTTTATTGTACTTGATCAAGCGACAACATTAGCCGTAGCTATTTCTTGTATAATCTAATAACTAAAGAAAGACATTCCATCCGCCCTATTTCCATTAATTCGTACCTCCAGATGCAAGTGGCTTCCTGTTGCCCTTCCGGTATGACCGACATAGCCTATGACTTGTCCTGACTGTACTTGCTGACCGGTGGTGACGCAGATGGACGAGCAGTGGGCGTACAATGTTTCCAGCCCGCCGCCATGGTCGATTTGGATGTAATAGCCGTAACTGCCGCCCCAGCTGTCAAGACCGTTGGCAACGGTGACGATGCCGTCTGCCGCAGCAAGAATCGGTGTTCCCTCGGCACAGGCAATGTCGGTGCCGGTGTGGGAGCTAACTTCGCCGGTGATGGGGTCTACGCGGTGTCCGAACTGCGAGGTAATCGTACCCGCAACGGGAAGCGGCCATTGCAGGGTGCCTGTCGGTGTGCGGGTGCTGTCCGGAGACATAAGTTCACCACCACCCTGGGCAAAACCGCCGAGCAATTCTGCCCACAGTTCCTCATACTGTGGGTCTTGCAGGAGTTGCAGATAGGTGTTCTGGCGGGTGGTGAAATGATAATCTGCCGCCATCTCGTCGGGTGTTTTGTGGGTCAGTTCGATTACGAGGACGGTTTCGGTTATCTCTGTTGTGGTCGATTTTCCGTTCTTGTCCGTCGTTTCTATAGCGGCGGTTTCCGCACGGGTCGAGTAGTCCACTGCGTTCATTGCCCACATAATTTCCCGCAGCTTGTCCACCTGTTTCTCTGTCAGCGCCGCAACGGGTGCGCCCTGTTCGCCGCCCGCCACATACGAAGAAAAGACCGCCAAGACATCCTGCCAGCGGATGTAGTACACATCATCGTTGGCGGTAATGTCTTGGCGGTCATGCTGTACGGTGTTGGAGATTTCTTCCAGCCTGTCGCGGTATTCTGCTGTCAGTGTTTCTACTGCCTGTTGCACGGTAATTGTGTCGGCGTTGGGGGCATTGGCGGCAAAAAAGATGCCGTAGGCCGAGCCGGAGACAAATGCCACAAGGCTGATGACGATAACAATGCCCAGCGCCGCACCTGCGCCCGCTGCAAGAATGGCTGTAAGGCTGTGCAAATCGGCAAGAAAGTTCCGAATTGCCGAGCGCACCGCCACAGCCGTTCTGCCTGTGCCGCCCGCAACCTTTTGCGCGGCAAGCCGTATTTTTTGCGTATAGGTCTGCATCTGCGCTTGGGTAGTCACACTGCGCACAGTTTCGGTAGCAGCAGTGCGCAGTTGGCGCTGTCCTTGCGTCACGCCGCGAATATCGCGCGGCGCGGTCTTGGCGGTGACGACTTTTTCTTTCGCCCGTTGGCGGGGCAAATCTGCCCCACGGCGCGGGTGTTGCGCCGCATCGGGCAGCGTGCCGCACTCGGCTTGTTTCGGGCTGACACCGCGCTCACCGGCGGCGTGGGCGCGGGCGTGGATGATTTCAGCTTGCTCTGCGGCGCGGCGCTCCCGGTATTTTTCAATCTGCTTGCGGGCAAACTTTCTCCCCTGCTGTACGGTGAAATTGGTGTTCTGCTTGATAGCCGAATAGGATGTATCAGTCAGCACCGTAGCAGTGTCTTGGGCCGTGGTATAGTCGCCCTCCCCCTGCGTGAAACTGCTTTCTCGCAGCTTGGTTCGGCTTTTTTCCTTGGCTTCTGTCCACAACTTTTTCATTACTTCTTTCGGGATTCTCCCCGCAGCATTACTTTTCGATATCCGCTCGGCTGGCTTTTCTTTAATATCTTTCATGGCATTCTCCTTATCACTAATATCCAAAGTGCCCATTATTTGTTCACTTACGTTATGTATATAACATAGCAGTTTTCTATTGCAATAATCACAGGGAATGAGTATAATTTAATCATACAAGTTTATACGAATTTAACACTGTACGCAAAAAATGTCGGGGTTGCTTCAAATGGGACAAAAAGTCACAATATCACGATTTGGAAAAAATCAATGCAAGCGTAAAAAGAGCAAACTAAAGTTCTTTATATTTGGTGCCATTATTTTTTCGATTTTAATCGTCATTCTTTCTTTAGTGGTCGAGGAAGCAATACGATATAACATAGTTAAGTTATCAGTTGACAACGATGCCAATGCCACTTGGATTGGATCACTAGCATCTTACTGGGGTGGCATCATTGGTGGCATTTTTTCTGGGACGATTGCAATTTTAGGAGTATTTTATACAATACAATTTACTCGTGAAGCCGATAGGAAGAAAGAACGTCAAAGCATTCAACCTTTCCTAAATATCGAAATAACAACAGGTTCTCTTGAATCCGTAAGAACTTTTAAAATTGCAACTAAAGAGAGTTCCTCCGCGAACAGTGGTAAGAATGCAAATGATTTGTGCCTTGTTCCGGTATCAATCACAAATATCGGGAACGGATTCGCAAATACATTAACATTCGGCACCG
>ERZ772954.1373-NODE-1373-length-19123-cov-2.934026_pt1 | contig 19123 bp, 13 predicted proteins | sample MGYA00580684_ERZ772954 | MGnify/ENA primary metagenome ERZ772954 (study PRJEB29015, sample SAMEA2737654) | human gut metagenome | biome: human gut; feature: human-associated habitat; material: faeces | place: China | collected 2012 ...
TTTTTGAATTATATATAAATGGTTGACATTTAATTAGAAAAAAAATAAAATAACTGTAACGTTTAAGATTTTTCTTACATAGAGGGGGAAAGTCTCAGGCAAATAAAAATATCAAGGAGGAAGTAAAATGAAAAAAATGTGTAGAAAAGTAGTCAGCCTTCTTCTTGCAGCAGTGATGGTGCTTACAATGACCGCCTTCGCTTCTGTTGTTTATGCCGCTGACGAGGACAGCGTTGAAGCTGATCCGAACTTCAAGATGGGAGTTATTCTTGTAGGTGATGAGACAGAAGGATATTCTGCAGCTCATATCGCCGGTGTTAAGGAAGCAGCTAAAGAGCTGGGCCTTGACGACAGCCAGATCATCTGGAAATACAAAGTTCCGGAAGACTCCAGCTGCTATGATGCAGCAATCGACCTTGTTGGACAGGGATGCTCCCTGGTAATCGGTAACAGCTATGGACATCAGACTTATCTGGTACAGGCTGCTCAGGAATACCCGGATGTAACATTCGTTTCCATGACAGGTGATTTTGCAGCAATCAGCGGATGCGAGAATTTCAAGAATGCATTCACCAACATCTATGAATCCCGCTATGTATCCGGTGTTGTAGCTGGTCTGAAGCTGAAAGAGATTCTTGAGGATGGTACTCTTACTACAGAGACACAGCCAGACAGCTTTGATGCAGACGGAAATGTAAAGGTTGGTTATGTTGGAGCATTCAGCTACGCTGAGGTTGTTTCTGGTTATACTGCATTCTACCTTGGTATTAAGAGCGTTGTTCCGAACGCTGTAATGGAAGTTAAGTACACAAACTCCTGGTTCGATATTGACAAAGAGGGTGCAGCAGCTGAGGCACTTATTGCAAACGGCTGTGTGATCATCGGACAGCATGCAGACTCTACAGGTGCTCCTGCAGCTACACAGAAGCTTCACGATGATGGCAAGATCTGCTACTCTGTAGGCTACAATATTGATATGCTTGAGACTGCTCCTACAGCAGCACTTACCTCTGCTACCAATAACTGGGCAGTATACTACAAACATGCAATTGCAACCGTAATGGGCGGTGGTGACCTTGAGCAGGACTGGTCCGCAGGATATAATGACGATGCAGTAGGAATCACAGAACTTGGTGAGTCCTGTGCAGAAGGAACTGCAGATTACGTTGCTGACATCGAGGGCAAACTGAAAGACGGTTCTCTTCAGGTGTTTGATACCTCTACATTTACTGTAGGCGGCGAGGAAGTTACTTCTGCACCGGTTGACCTTTCCTTCATGGATTACACAACTGATCCTGCAACTGTTGTATATCAGGGCGAGACTGTTGAGGCTATCGAGGATGGACACTTTGCAGAGTCCACATTCAGAAGCGCTCCATACTTTACACTTCGTATTGATGGAATCACAGAGGACGCAGACGCTGTTGAATAAGCAGTAATGCGAAATCCTGCGAAGCATGATTTCTGTGCATCGCGGAGCAGGTAGCTGGGAAGAAACCTGAACAGTTATCGAATTACATGAAATCCAAAAGGGGAGCTGTAAAAAGGCTTCCCTTTTGTTTCGTAAGCGGGAAAGTTAAAATCCACGCGGATGTGGGATTTTGGCGAACGCTTCAAAGATAGGCAAAACCAGAAGAGCTTGTTTTGCCTTGATTATAAAACGGGAAGGGAGGCACAACACTTTGGAATATGCCATTCAATTAAAAAATGTTACCAAAACATTTGGAAAAGTTGTTGCCAACAAAAATGTCAACCTTGACGTAAAAAAAGGTGAGATTCTCTCCCTTCTGGGAGAAAATGGAAGTGGCAAGACCACTCTTATGAATATGATCTCCGGTATTTATTTTCCAGATTCCGGCGAGATCATGATAGACGGTAGGAAAGTGGAAATCCGCTCTCCGAAAGATGCCTACGATCTGGGAATCGGTATGATTCACCAGCACTTTAAACTGATCGACGTCTTCAGTGCCACTGAGAATATTGCGCTTGGTCTTGATAAAAAACAGAAATTTGATCTGAAAGAGGTTCGTAAAAAAGCACAGGCTATCTGTGACAGGTACCACTTTGATCTGGACCTGAATCAGAAGGTTTACGAGATGAGCGTATCCCAGAAACAGACTCTGGAAATTGTAAAGGTTCTTTACAGAGGTGCAAACATTCTGATCCTTGATGAGCCGACAGCAGTACTGACACCTCAGGAGACAGCCCGTCTGTTTGAGGTTATCCGAAATATGAAGGCAGATAATAAATCCGTTATCATTATTACCCATAAGCTTCACGAGGTTCTGGAGATTTCCGACCGCGTTGCCATTCTGAGAAAAGGAGAGTACATAGGTACCGTAGATACCTGCGAGGCCACTGAAAATTCTCTCACAGAGATGATGGTAGGCAAGAAGGTGGAACTGAATATTGCCCGTTCCGCACCTGTAAATCCGGTGAAACGACTTTCTGTTTCCCATCTGACCGTCTATAACCGGGAGGACATTAAGGTGCTGGATGATGTAAGCTTTGACGTTTATGGAGGTGAAATCCTGGGAATTGCCGGAATTTCCGGAAATGGACAGAAAGAGCTTCTGGAAGCCATTGCAGGACTTCAGATTACAGGCCAGGGCAGCAGTATTGAGTTTTACGAAAGAGGAAAAGAAAATCAGCCCCTTCAGTTGGTTGGAAAAACACCGAAGAAAATCCGTGATGCAGGTGTTCACCTTGCATTTGTGCCGGAAGACCGTCTGGGAATGGGCCTTGTAGGTTCTATGGGTATGACCGGAAATATGCTTCTGAAAAGCTATGGAAAGGGTGCATCCCCGCTTACAGATATGCGTACCCCGAAGAAAATGGCAGAGAAGGTTAAGGAAGAGCTTGAAGTTGTGACTCCAAGCCTGAATACTCCGGTATCCCGTCTTTCCGGAGGAAATGTACAGAAGGTTCTGGTAGGCCGTGAGATTGCAGAAGCACCTACTGTACTGATGACTGCCTATGCAGTGCGAGGCCTTGATATCAATACCTCTTATACCATCTATAATCTTCTGGATGAAGAGAAGAAAGAGGGGGTTGCTGTAGTCTATGTAGGTGAGGATCTGGACGTTCTCATTGATCTGTGTGACCGTATTCTGGTACTTTGCGGCGGTAAAGAGAATGGTATTCTGGATGCCAGAACGACTACGAAAGAAGAAGTTGGACTTCTTATGACAAATCTTCGGAAGGAGGGAAAATAAATGAGTGACACAAAAACTAAAGAACCCTTGATCCGAATTATTAAGCGTGACAGAAGTAGCTTCGGGTACAAGGTATGGGTTCGTGCGGCTGCCATTATTCTGGCGCTTGTAGTAGACGCGATTTTTATTTATAGTGTAACAGGCCTGAATCCATTATCTGTATATGGTGTTATGTTAAATGGTACCTTTATGACAAGCATCCGTTTTTCCTGGGCAATGCGAGATCTGGTAACCCTTCTCTGCATTGGTATTGCCCTTGCTCCTGCGTTTAAAATGCGCTTCTGGAACATTGGCGCAGAGGGACAGGTGCTGATGGGAGGCCTTGCCACAGCTATGGTTATGGTAAAATGTGGTGCCAGCCTTCCTACCCCGGTGCTTTTTCTGGTGATGTTCCTTACCAGCGTGATTGCCGGAGGTCTCTGGGGTTTTATTCCGGCAGTATTCAAGGCGTACTGGAATACAAATGAGACACTTTTTACCCTTATGATGAATTATGTGGCAACCAGTATTGTTGCATGCATGACCAATATCCTTCGAGGAAAGGCTTCCAGCCTTGGTAAGCTGAACATGTCTACACAGGTTGGATGGTTCCCGCAGTTTATGGGACAGAGATATAATATTAACATTCTCATTGTAATGATCCTCATGTTTGTCATGTTCTTCTATCTGAAATATTCTAAACAGGGCTATTACCGTAGTAGGAGAATCTGAGAACACAGCAAGATATGCCGGAATTAATGTTAAATGGGTAACCATCCGTACCATGATCATTTCCGGTGCTATCTGCGGTCTGGTTGGTTTCCTGATCGTAGCAGGAAGAGACCAGACCATTTCCACCACATCTGCAGGTGGAAACGGATTTACCGCCATTATTGTAGCATGGCTTGCAAAGTTTAATACGTTTTATATGGCTCTGATCTCCTTCCTGCTGATCTTCCTTTCCAAAGGTGCAGCAGAGATTGCTTCTGCATACAGCCTGAACGATTATGCAGCAAGTATTATTGAAGGCGTGATTCTGTTCTTTATCCTTGGAAGTGAATTCTTCATCAACTATAAAATGATTTTCCGTGGTTCCAAAAAGGAGGTGCACTAAATGAGTAATCTGATTGCGTGGATCATCAGGGCAATTCCATTTGGAACAATTATCATGTTTGGTTCCATGGGTGAGATTACCACTGAGAAATCCGGAAACCTGAATCTTGGTGTTCCGGGAATTATGTATCTTGGCGGCTTTGCTGGCTTCGCCAGCTCCTATTTTTACGAGAAAAATTCAGCAGATCCAAAGGGTTGGATATGTGTGATCCTGGCGCTTGTGGCAGCAATTGCAGCCTCCATGCTGGGAGGGCTGATTTTCAGCTTCCTTACCATTACCCTTCGTGCAAACCAGAATGTAACCGGTCTTGCACTTACCACATTCGGTATGGGCGTTGCTAATTTCTTTGGTGTATTTATTTTAAATGGTGCAAGCTACACTGCAGCACCGCTGGCATACGCTTCTTTTTCCAAGAAGATTCCATTCCTGTCCAGTAAGCTGGGAATTGTAAGTAAAACTGTTTTTGCCTATGGTTTTCTGGTATATGCGGCAATCATCATTGCTGTTGTGCTGCATTACGTGCTGAACAAAACAAGAGTAGGTCTGAATCTTCGGGCGGTAGGTGAAAATCCGGGAACTGCAGACGCAGCCGGAATCAATGTAACCAAATATAAATATCTGGCAACCTGTATTGGAGCCGGTCTTTCCGGAATCGGCGGATTATATTACGTTCTGGATTATAATCAGGGCATCTGGGCGACAACGGGACAGATCGAGGCTCTTGGCTGGCTGGCAGTTGCACTGGTTATATTTACCACATGGAAACCTCTGAACTGTATCTGGGGTGCGTATCTTTTTGGTATGCTCTACTGGCTGTATCAGTTCCTTCCTAGTATTCTTGGAATCAAGGTTGCAAGCTATGTCACAGACCTGATCCAGATGGTTCCTTATGTGGTTACCATTATCGTTCTGGTTGTAGTAAGCTTCCGAAAGAAAAAAGAAAATCAGCCTCCGGAAAGTCTGGGACTTTCCTACTTCCGAGAGGAAAGATAACAGGGATTGGTTTGATAGAATATTGAAATTTCAGAATCCTCTGCTTATGCTGTATGGTGCAGCATGCAGAGGATTTTTTATTCTTCAGACGGCAATACGATTTGTGAAAAATAAGTGTCCATAGGAAATGAAAGTTTACAAAATATTTCGAAAATGTTATATTATTTTTAAATAACATGCGAAACATATAGAAAGGATAGCTGGCTCTTAGCTATACAGTTATCAGAAAGGAATAAAAATATGAAAAAAAGATATGTTCTTGCTGCGCTGGCAGCTATGACAGTACTTGCAGGCTGTGGAGATAATGCTTCTCAGCAGAAAAACACGGACAATACTACCCAGGAGAGCACAGCAGAGGATGATCTGACAGCTGCTGATCCGGATGAAGATGGAGAAGAACTGGATCCTGAATTTTCACAGGATGTAGAGAATAATGAAGTGATCGATGCAGATGATGCAGAGGAAAAAGCAGCTCTTGATCCCATTACTCCTTCTGAATATCTGGTTCAGAATGCTTCCGATTATGTGACTCTTGGAGATTATGATGGTGTAGAGGTTACCAGGTATACCTATGAGATCACAGACGATATGGTACAGGATGAGATCCAGGAAGAGCTGGCAGATGCCAGCGATGAGCAGTCTACCAATGCACCTTCCGAGGACGGAAATATTGTATATATGAATCTTACTGCCAATGTGGAGGGTGAGGAAGCTGCTGATCCTGACGAGACTTTTATCACTTTGGGACAGGAAGAATTTGGTGCAGAATTTGACCAGAAGCTGACAGGCGTTTCCACAGGAGACAAACTGGATTTCAGCATCACATACGGAGATGACACCTGGCAGGAAGACTGGCAGGGAAAAACCGTTGACTTTTCTGTGGAGGTAACAGATGTTACAGCTTCCAATACTCCGGAATATGATGAAGATTATGTAAAGAATTATACCGGGTATGACACGAAGGAAGAATATGAGACTTCTGTAAAAGAATATCTGGAGCAGTCCTATGAGGAACAGAGTACTTATGACGAGACAGAAGATCTGATTTCTGCCTGCCTGGCACGTACAGAGTTTACCGGAGAATATCCGGACGACCTGTTTGAGGCATGCAGGGAAGAGGCACTCTCCGGTTATTCCATGTTTGTAGAGGAAGACGGAGATGTAAATGATGTACTGGATATGTTCGGGGTTACAGAGGATGATATTGCAGAAGAAGCCAAAAATCTTGTAAACCGCCGCCTCTTCATCAGTGCATATGCCGAAGCCAATAATATTGAGGTAACAGAAGATGAATACGTGAATTATGTGAATGAGTATGCTGACTACTATGGCGAGAGTCCTGCTGATTTTGAGACTCTTTATACACGGGAAACGCTTGTAAATGCCCTTTATGAGAGCAAGGTAACAGAGCTTCTTCTGGAAAAGGCAAACGTGACAGAAACTCCATATACACCAGAAGAGTATGATGAAGAGGAATCCAAAGAAGATGACACGCTTGATGATCTGGAAATCGTAGAAGAAGGAGAAGAAGGCGTAGCTGAATAAAATCTGAAGATTTGGCAAAACACACTTTCAACGTCATAATGTTCTTTGATTAACATTTTTTATAAATTTAAGCCTTTTAATTTAGATGTGATTATGATATAGTAAATGATACGCGACAATGGACGGACAGCATTCTGAAGATAAGCTTTAGGAAGTTTGTCCGCCCATTTGTGTCTATAAAGGAGGAACGAGATGAAATTTTCAGAAATGCCTTACACTCGTGTGGATTTTCCAGCTGTAATCGCACAGGCACAGGAGATTATCCAGCGCGCATCTTCTGCGAAGAGCGGAGAAGAGCAGTTCGAGATTCATCAGGAATTTAACAAGCTGATGGATCACGTGAGAACTCTTTACACCATCGCCCATATCCGCAGGGATGGAGATGTGACAAATGAGTTTTATGACGGCGAGAAGAGCTACTATGATGAGAAGCTCCCGGAACTGAACGCAGTGACAAATGAGTATAAGAAAGTACTTTTTGCCACTCCATATCGTCAGTATATGGAAGAGAAAATCGGACCGGTTGCATTTAAGTCCATGGAACTGGAGATGAAATCTTTCGATGACAGTCTGATTCCGCTGATGCAGGAGGAGAATGCCCTTGCTTCCCGTTACAGCAAGCTGATCGCTTCTGCCAAGATCATGTGGGAAGGAGAAGAACTGAACCTTTCCCTTATGCGTAAGTATATGCGCTCCCAGGATCGGAATACCCGTAAGAAAGCATGGGATGCTTTTTCAGGCTTCTTTGAGGAGAACCAGGCTGAGCTTGATGAAATCTACGATCTGATGGTGAAGAACCGCACCAGACAGGCACAGATGCTGGGCTTTGAGAATTACATTGATATGGGCTACTGCCGCATGAATCGTAATTCTTATACCAAGGAAGATGTACAGAAGCTTCGCGAGCAGATTAAGACTGTATTTGTACCGTTAGCTTCCAGAATGCACAAGAACCGTCAGGCACGCCTTGGGGCAGATGCACTTCGGTATTATGATATGGGTGTTTATTTCCCACAGGGAGATCCGGCGCCGATCGGTACTCCTGAGGAGATTCTTGAGAGCGGCCGCAAAATGTACACCGAGATGTCTGATGAGACAAGGGATTTCTTCAACATGATGATGGAGAATGAGCTTTTTGATGTATTCGGACGTAAGAATAAGGCTACCGGTGGTTACATGACGGAGCTTCCGGATTATGGTGTACCGTTTATTTTTGCAAACTTTAACGGAACCAGTGGTGACGTGGATGTAATCACACATGAGTGTGGACATGCATTTCAGAGTTATGTATCCTGCAAGGATCCAATCACCGATCACTCCAGGTATCTGACCATGGAGACTGCTGAAATCCATTCCATGTCCATGGAATTCTTTGCGGAACCATGGATCGAGCTTTTCTTCGGAGAAAGAGGCGATGATTACCGCAAGATGCACCTTGAGGATGCCATCGACTTTATTCCTTATGGAACAATGGTGGATGAATTCCAGCACATTGTATACGGCAATCCGGAGCTTACACCTAAGGAGCGACGTGATGCATGGAACAAGCTGGAGCAGGAGTACCGTCCATATATGGATTCAACTGGCTGCAGGTTTATGGAAGAAGGCGGTTACTGGCAGAGACAGCATCACATTTTTGAGATGCCTTTCTACTATATTGATTATGTACTTGCACAGCTTTGTGCATTCCAGTTTAAGATCCGCATGGAGAAAGATCATGACGCTGCATGGGCTGATTATATGAAGCTCTGCCGGCTTTCTGCAAGTGATTTCTATCCGTCCATGCTGAAACAGGTGGGACTTACAGTTCCATTTACAGATGGCTGCATTCAGAAGATTGTGGATGAACTGGATAAGAAGCTGGGGTGAGTCATCAGACAAAGACTGTGAGAGGAAAAGCAATTTCGGGTAAGAGATTGGGAATTCACAGGAAAGTTGAGGCAGAATTGTGAAAAAATATGGGAATGATTACCGTCAGAGAGGGAAACAATTTGAATATACCGGAAAATGGTATGGCAGCAGCCTGTCAGTGAAGGAACTGAAAAGACATGCCCTTAACAATACAGGCCTTATGGCAGCCGCCCTTGTGATCTATTTTGCCAGCTTAATGCTGAACAATGAAGGCAGCAGGATCTTCTGGATATTGCTTCCCTATATGGTAGTAGTCTTCCCTGTTTCTTATGGAATCATGGGAGGGGCGTCCTTATTCCTTTTTTGCAGACAGCAGGAGGGAAAAGCAGGTAACTCACAGGTGCTAATCCCGGAAGAGCATATAGGGCATATGACCTGTGCCCAATATGAAAAAGGGGTGCGACGTCCGGTAAGATGCAGCATTGCCATCACAGTACTGGGACTTTTTACAAGCGTGGCAAACCTGATTTTTTTGTTAAAAGATTTCGAAAATCTTATTTTTACAAGGGAACTATTATTCGAGGCTGCTGCTGTGTTGATTTTAGTACTGGGAAGTGTTAGCACTGTGCAAAACTGGCAGATTAAAGCGAAATTTACAAATTTTGAGTGAAAATCTTTCAGTTTTTGACAATTATGGACAAAATTCCAGACATATTTCGCCATATAGCTATTGCACATGTAATAAAACATGGTAAAATAGAGAGGTATAAGACAACAAATTTTCAGGTTGTCTGTAGTAGCTGGCCTCAGGAGTCTCCAACAGGCTCTGATGAATAGTTACAATAAAATATCTTAAAAAAGGAGGATAAGATATGAACAAGAAGAAGTTGATGGCCCTGTTATTAACAGGTGTCATGGCAGCATCAACAGTGAGCGTACCTGTTTTTGCTGAAGAAGCTGAGGGAGGTTCTTCTGATACACCGCTTGTTATTGGACAGACTAACTTCTCCGAGAAATTCAGTGGATTATTCCACGAGGCAGTTCCGGATCAGCAGATCGCAGAGAATGTAGGTGAGTATCTGTTTGGAAGTGACCGTACAGGTGCTATTATTTACAATGGTATCGAGGGTGAGACACATGAGTATAACGGAACGGATTATACTTATACAGGACTTTCCGACGTAACTGTTACAGAGGGCGAGGATGAGACTGTATACAATTTCAAGCTTCGTGAGGGTGTAACATTTTCTGACGGTGAGCCTCTTACTGCAGATGACCTGATTTTCACATATTATGTACTTTCTGATACAGATTATGATGGAAATGCAACATTCTACTCCACCAATATCAAAGGTATGAAAAACTACCGTCTGAATTCCACAGCAGCAGATTCCATCACAGATGAGGATGTTGCAAATACACTTGCAGACATGCCGGATGAAGTTGCTGCAAGAGTGAAAGATGAGCTGATTGTTCCGCTTCTTACATCTGAGTATGAGTGGGCGCAGACTGCATGGGAAGATTATGCAGATGCTTATGGTGTTACAAACGGAGATGAGTTCTTTGGAATGCTTTACGCAGTAGATGAGAACTATTCTGTAGATGGCAAAGATCAGGATACGATCATTAATGAGATCGCAGACCAGTATGGCAAGGACTATCTTGCACTTGCAGCTGCCTATGGCGACGAAGCATACTTCGATGAAGATGCAGCAACAATCGCTTCCGAATACCTGGTAGAGCAGAAAACTGCAGCAGGTGAAGGTGAAGAGGTTGCGAACATCGAGGGAATCAAGAAGCTTGGTGATTACGAAGTTGAGGTTACCACAGATGGTTTCGAGGCAACTACAATCTATCAGCTTGGTGTAATCGTTGAGCCAATGCATTATTATGGAGATGCTTCTCTCTATGACTATGATAACAACCAGTTCGGTTTCACAAGAGGAGATCTCTCCGCTGTACGTGATAAATCCAACCAGCCACTTGGCGCAGGTCCGTACAAATTTGTGAAATATGAGAACAAGACTGTATACATGGAAGCAAACGAGAACTACTACAAGGGTGCTCCTAAGACAAAGTACCTCCAGTGGCGTGAGACTTCCGACGCAGATAAGATTGCCGGTGTTGAGCAGGGTACAATCGACCTTTCCGATCCATCCGGAAGCAAATCTGCATTTGACCAGATTAAGAGCATCAACGGAAACGACGAGCTCAGCGGTGATAAGATCATCGTTAACGCAACAGACAACCTTGGATACGGATACATCGGTCTTAACGCAAACACAATCAATGTTGGCGGAGAGCCAGGATCTGATGCTTCCAAGAACTTAAGAAAAGCTCTTACAACTGTACTTGCTGTATATCGTGATGTAGCAATCGATTCTTATTATGGAGATGCTGCTTCTGTAATCAACTACCCGATTTCCAATACATCCTGGGCAGCTCCTCAGAAATCTGATGCAGATTATCAGGTGGCTTACTCTGTAGATGTTGATGGAAATCCGCTTTACACAGATGATATGACAGATGATGAGAAGTTTGCAGCAGCAACACAGGCAGCTCTTGGCTTCTTCGAGGCAGCCGGATACACTGTAGAAAACGGCAAGGTAACAGCAGCTCCAGAAGGTGCTAAGATGACTTATGAGATCATCATCGGTGCTGACGGAAGTGGAGATCACCCAAGCTTTGCAATCCTTACAGACGCTAAGGCAGCTCTTGAGTCCATCGGATTTACACTTGAGATCAATGATGTTACAGACTCCAACATTATGTGGGATGCTTTAAATGCAGGTACCGCAGAAATGTGGGCAGCTGCATGGCAGGCAACAGTGGATCCTGATATGTATCAGGTTTACCACAGCGCAAGTGTAAAGAGCAATTACTACCACATCAATGATGAAACACTGGATCAGGATATTATTGATGCCCGTTCCACAGCTGATCAGGAATACAGAAAATCTGTTTACAAACAGTGTCTGGACATTATTCTTGACTGGGCAGTAGAGATTCCGATCTATCAGAGACAGAACTGCGTTATTTACAGCCCTGAGCGTATCAATGCAGATACCTTTACGAAAGATGTTACTACATTCTATTCATGGTATGGAGATATCATTAATATCGAAATGAACTAAAGGTATAAAAGAAGAATGACTTGTTAGCGCAGTGGGTCCACCATAACCAGTGGACCCACTGCCTTACTGGCAGTATGCCTTGGGCTAGAGCGTGTCTGAAAAAGCATTCCCGCAATCTCCCACAAATTGTGACGCACATCTTGCAGAAAGCCTTTTTCAAACATGCTCTGGAACCCGGCCCGGTAAAACGGACAGAACCGGCAGGACACACTGCCAGTAAGAACAAGGTAAGTCAGTCTTCCCGCCCGATACTGAAAGGATAATTTATATAATGAAAAAATTTATTGTACGTCGTGTACTTCTTGGAGCGATGATCCTGTTCTTCGTTTCCATGATCATTTATTCAATTGAGAGAGCCCTTCCGACTTCTTATGTAGAGGGAAGAGCCCGTGATATGTCAATGAAACAGGGCGCGAAGCCCTATGATGAGCTGGTTGCTGAGTTAAATGCCGCTTATGGACTGGATAAGCCGGTCCTGGAAGGTTATTTCATCTGGCTTGGAAAAGCTGTTCATGGTGAATTCGGAGAATCCTGGATTTTCCATCAGCCAGTAAAACAGAAATTTGCCAGCGTTATCTGGTATTCTTTTGCTCTGGCACTGGCCTCCTTCCTGTTGGAAATTATCATTGCCATACCTTTGGGTATTATATCGGCAACGAAGCAGTACAGCAGGATTGATTATGCAGTTACCGTTTTTGCATTGATCGGTATTTCGCTGCCGTCCTTTTTCTTTGCTACCATTTTGAAATGGATTTTCTCTATTAATCTGAAATGGGTTGACCTGTATGGTATCGTAAGCCGTATGCATGAGTCCTACGGAAGTGTAGGCAAGGTGCTGGATATGGCACAGCATATGATCCTTCCGGTTATTACCCTGACCATTGTAAGTGTTGGTTCCCTTATGCGTTATACCAGAACCAATATGCTGGAGGTTCTGAATGCAGATTATATCCGTACTGCCAGAGCGAAAGGTGTTCCGGAGAAAAAGGTGGTTTCTCATCATGCATTCCGCAATACTCTGATTCCGATTATCACCATCCTTGGAAGTACACTTCCGAACCTGTTCGGTGGAGCGATGATCACAGAGACTTTGTTCCAGATTCCGGGAATTGGATATACCTCCTACCAGGCATTAACTCAGGGAGATATTCCGTTTACCATGTTCTATATGGTATTTCTGGCATTTCTGACATTAACCGGCAATCTGATCGCAGATATCCTGTACGCTGTGGCAGATCCAAGGGTACGAGTAAATTAGGAGGAAAAACATGAGTACAGATCCAACAAAGAAAAAAGACGATCATGTCAGTACCTCCAAGGCACTGGATGATGAACAGCGTGTAAAAGTCCTTTCACCAGGAATGCTTGTTGCAAAGCGTTTCTTTCGCAATAAACTGGCTGTGGCAGGACTTGTAATTCTGGTAGCGATGTTTTTGTTTTCATTTATAGGTGGTATGGTAAGCCCTTACAATGAAAGCCAGGTATTCCGTAAAACAGATCATGTATGGAAAGACTATGCGGGAGCTACCTATAATAAATCTTATATTTTTACAACAGCAAATGGTGCAGAATTTCCTGCGCAGGGACAGCAGAAATTTATCCTTGCTACAAACAAGGGAAATGATTCCTTTGAAGCAAATGATGTAACCTACGGATTGGAACAAAAAGGTGAAGATTACTGGGCAATTTATTCTTCAGAATCAGTAGCAACCGTTCTTACACTGAAAGGAAAATCTACTTATAAACAGGTTGGAAATACAGAAATAACAGATGAAATCAAAGAAGGCTATGAAGAGGCTGTGGCAAATGATGCCAATACCTTTGAAGTAGATGGAACTACCTATACAATTGAGAAGGCCGGACGTGAGAATCAGATCACAATTTCCGGCGAAGTTGCATTTGCAACCAAGAAAGTATTCAGCGCAGCAACGAATGATGCAGAGATGGGATTTGATTTCCAACAGGCAGCACTTGATGCAATTGAAGCAGGAGATGCTTCTTTTGAATACGATGGCGCAACCTATGAGCTGATTACAACAGAGAACGAGACATCCACAGAGGTTATAAAGGATGGCGAAGTTTATGCCACTGTTTCCAATCTTCTGGTATCTCCTCAGGCAAAGGGTGTGTTCCTTTCTCTTTCCTTTAAAGAAGCAGTAGAACAGGCAATTGCTGACAAAGCTTCTACATTTACAGCTGTTAATGAGGCTGGAGAAGAAGAAACCTATCAGCTTCAGACCAAGAATACACAGTATGTTATAAGAAGCCAGAAAGCAACTACTGTAAATGACACTTATTCCGGACCAAGCAAAAAGCACTGGTTAGGAACAGACGGAAACGGTATGGACATGCTGACCAGACTGATGTATGGCGGACGTATTTCCCTGATGATTGGTTTCGTTGTTATCATTATTGAAGGTATTATCGGTATTCTGATCGGTGGTGTGTCCGGTTATTTTGGAGGATGGGTAGATACCATTCTCATGCGTGTGGTTGATGTTGTAATCTGTATTCCGGCAATGCCGCTGTACATTATCATCGGTTCTGTCATGGATTATTACAAAATTGATCCGCGAATCCGAATTTATGCACTTTGTGCAATTCTTGGTATCGTAGGATGGCCGGGAATTGCCCGTATGGTTCGAGGACAGATCCTGTCTCTTCGTGAGCAGGAATTTATGGTTGCTACAGAAGCTACCGGTGTTCGTATTTCAAGACGTATTTTCCGTCACCTGATTCCGAACGTTATTCCACAGCTGATCGTTATTGCAACAATGGGACTTGGTGATGTTATCCTGATGGAAGCAACTCTTAGCTTCCTTGGAATCGGTGTTAAATTCCCATACGCTTCCTGGGGTAATATTGTAAATGCGGTAAATGATGTATACGTATTGACCAACTTCTGGTTCGTATGGATCCCGGCCGGATTCTTAATCCTGCTGACCGTTCTTGGATTTAACTTTGTGGGTGATGGTCTTCGTGATGCTTTCGACTCGAAATTGAATTAAGGAGATAAGGATATGAGCGAAGAAAATAAATATATATTACAGGTAAAAGATCTTCATACCAGCTTTGCTACGGATGCTGGGGAAGTTCGTGCGGTAAATGGTGTCTCCTTTAATCTGGAACCGGGAAAGACACTGGGAATTGTAGGAGAGTCCGGTTCCGGTAAATCCGTTACTTCTTATTCGATCATGCAGATTCTTGCGGAAACCGGAAAAATTACCGGAGGAGAGGTACTTTATCGCGGCGAGGATATTTCCAAGTGGAACGAAAAGCAGATGCAGAAGTTCCGAGGGGAAAAGTGCTCGATCATTTTCCAGGATCCGATGACAAGCCTGAATCCGGTATTTACGATTGGAAATCAGTTGATGGAGGCAATTCTGCTCCACACAGACAAGGATAAAAAACAGGCACGTGAGCGCGCCATTGAAATGTTGACACTGGTTGGTGTCAATGAGCCGGAAAGCCGTCTGAAACAGTATCCGCATGAGTTATCCGGTGGTATGCGCCAGCGTGTGATGATTGCCATGGCACTGGTCTGTGAACCGGATATTCTGATCGCAGATGAGCCGACTACGGCACTTGATGTGACCATTCAGGCACAGATCCTTGAACTGATGCAGGATCTGCAGAAGAAGCTCGGTATGGCGATCATCATGGTAACCCATGATCTGGGTGTTATTGCAAGTATGTGTGATGAGATTATTGTCATGTACGGTGGCCGTGTCTGTGAGCGGGGCACAGCGGATGCCATTTTCTATCATCCGGCGCATGAGTACACCAAAGGACTGCTCCGCTCTATCCCAAAGGCGGACAATATGAACGAAAAACTCATCCCAATCGGCGGAACCCCGATCAACCTGCTCCAGATGCCGGAGGGCTGTGCGTTTTGTCCACGTTGTGAGTCGGCAATGAAGATCTGCTTAAAACAGCAGCCGGCGGAGTTTCGTGTGGGCGAAGACCATCTGGCGAGCTGCTGGATGAATGTAAAAGAAATTTATGAAGCACAGGAGGGCGGCAGCAATGAGCAGTGAAAAGAAAAACAATGATTATCTGCTGGAAGTAGAACATTTGAAGCAGTATTTTCCGGTGCATCAGGGTTTTAGCACCATTCCGCTGAAAGCAGTGGACGATATTTCCTTTGCCATCCGCCCGGGAGAAACACTTGGTCTGGTTGGTGAGTCCGGCTGTGGAAAGACAACAGTAGGCCGTACACTGCTTCGCCTGTATCAGCCGACGGCAGGTAAGATTACGTTTGACGGAAAAGTTCTCTTTGACAGTGGAGAACAGTATGATGAAAACGGAAAAATGATCGTTGATGCAAACGGAAAGCCGGTTATGGGCAAAAAAGTAGATGTCAATATGATGCCGTACCGCAAGGAAATGCAGATGGTATTCCAAGACCCGTATTCATCATTAAATCCACGTATGACGGTGGAAGATATTATCGGGGAACCTTTGGATGTGCATAAACTCTACAGAAATAGAAAAGAGCGTCGTGAAAAGATTCTCGATCTGATGGAGCTGGTCGGTCTGAATGCAGAGCATGCCATGCGTTATGCGCATGAGTTTTCCGGTGGACAGCGCCAGCGTATCGGAATTGCCCGTGCACTTGCGGTAAATCCGAAATTTATTGTCTGTGATGAGGCGGTATCTGCACTGGATGTTTCCATTCAGGCACAGGTTGTCAATATGTTTGAGGAATTACAGGAAAAACTTGGAGTTGCCTATCTGTTTATCGCACATGACCTGCTGGTTGTGCATCATATTTCCGACCGGATTGCAGTTATGTATCTGGGAAAGATGATGGAAATTGCGGATGCAGATGAGTTAAATGCAAATCCGATACATCCATATACACTGAGTCTGCTGTCCGCAGTTCCGATTCCGGATCCGGAGACAGCAAGAAAAAGTCATAGAATCGTGCTGGAGGGGGATGTTCCGAGTCCGCTGAAAATGCCAACCGGATGTCCATTCCGTACAAGATGTAAGTATGCAACGGAAAAATGCGGTCAGGAGATGCCGCAGCTGACCGACAGGGGGAATGGTCATATGGTTGCATGCTGGAATAAATAAGGTTTTTTCCCGCAAGGGTGAAACATATAAATAATTTTCAGGAGGAACAATTATGAAGAAGAAACTTGTATCAATCATGCTGGTTGCTGCAATGGCTCTTAGCGTAGCTGCATGTGGTTCATCAAAAGGAAACTCTGCAAAGACGGACGGAACCGAAGCAATGGCTTCCAGTGTAAGTAAAACACCGGACAACCAGATAAGCATTAACCTTGCTTCCGAGCCACAAACCATCGATCCGGCACTGAGCTCTGCTGTAGATGGTGGATGTATGATCGTGAATTCTTTCGCGGGTCTTTATACCTACGACAAGGACGGCAAGCTGATTCCGCAGCTGGCATCTGATATGCCGGAAGTATCCGATGATGAAACTGTTTATACGGTAAAGATGATAAAATCCCAGTGGAGCAACGGGGAAGAGGTAACAGCAAACGACTTCGTATACAGCTGGAACCGTGCTGCGGATGAAAAAACAGCAGCTGATTATGCGTATCTGTTTGATATTATTGCAAGAAATGATGACGGCTCACTTGCTGTAGAGGCAACTGATGATTATACGTTAAAAATTACACTGACCAATCCATGCCCGTATTTCAATGACCTGATGGCATTTCCTACTTATTTCCCGGTATACCAGAAGGATGTGGAAAAAGCGGATCCTGATGGAAAGAATCCGGGTAAGTGGTGTCAGGAGGCTGGCTTTGTATCAAACGGTGCTTATACATTAAAATCATGGAAGCACAACGAGAGCATGGTTTATGTAAAGAACCCGAAGTATTACGATGCAGACAATGTAACTATGGATGAGATCCACATCATGCTGAGTGCAGATGATACTGCAACCTATGCAGCATACAATAGTGGAGACCTTGACTTTGTAGATACCGTTCCAAACGATGAGATTTCAACATTAAATGGAAAGAACTCTGATTTCCATATCATTCCAAACCTTGGAACTTATTATGTTGGTTTTAACGTAAACGACCCGATTTTTGACGGAAAGACCGTAGAGCAGGCAGCATCTATGCGTAAAGCAATGAACCTGCTGATTGATCGTGAGTTTATCGTGGAGAATGTAGGACAGACCGGACAGATTGCCGCAGATTCTTTCGTACCGGCAGGTATGTCAGACGGTAACGGCGGAGTATTCAAGACCGATGATACAAGCTACTATGATGCAGACAAGACAGGTGCAGACCAGGTAGAGGAAGCAAAGAAGCTGCTGGAAAGTGCCGGTTATACATTTACGGATAACGGAGATGGTTCATACAAGTGTGATCCGGCAATTTCCATGACGTTCCTGACCAACGATGACAGTACGCATATTGCAGTTGGGGAGTCCCTGCAGCAGGATTTCGCACTGCTGGGGATCAATATGGAGATTAAGTCGGAAGACTGGAATGTATTTATTGAAGACCGTAAGTCCGGCAACTTTACCATCGCCCGCGAGGGATGGCTGGCAGATTACAACGACCCGATCAATATGTTAGAACTCTTTACAACGGATTCCGGTAACAACGATATGCAGCTTGGAAAGGGAGACAAGCCTTCCGATTCTGCACCGGACTGGACAGATTATAATAAGCTGATCAAAGAGATCCGTACATCTGCTGATTTCTCCAAACGTGTGGATCTGATGCATCAGGCAGAGGATATGCTGATGGATACCGGTGCAGTAATGCCGATTTACTACTACAATGATATTTATATGTTAAAGTCAAATATCAAGGGCATTTACTCTACCATCTATGGTATGAAGTACTTTATGTATGCAACAAAAGACAAATAAAATCATCCGGATACAACCGCGATGAGAAACATGAAAACTCCGGGAAAGGCTCCCGGAGTTTTTGTGTTTTGTTAATACAGATTTTTTTTCTCATGTGACCATTTTTCCGGATGATCCTCATACTGTGCGTTAATCCAGTCAACGACCTGCTGCTTGCCTTCGTTTGTAAAGGGGGCGGTAAAATCCGTTTTGAGGGAATCATCCGTCAGGGAAAAGATAAGAGGACCGGGCCAGACCCATGCATGAAAAAAGGCGTCCCCTTCCTCGGGGGCTTCCCGTCTGATCAGAAAACGCATGCCGTTGATCCAGCCGGTATAGCTCGTTTTTTTGTAATAATTTAAGTTTAATACTTCGTCAGAGGTTAACATAGTATCTCCCGGTTTCATTATTTTGTAATAATTGTAACACATTTCCATTAATTTTGGTA
>ERZ772954.1386-NODE-1386-length-18930-cov-5.063735_pt1 | contig 18930 bp, 17 predicted proteins | sample MGYA00580684_ERZ772954 | MGnify/ENA primary metagenome ERZ772954 (study PRJEB29015, sample SAMEA2737654) | human gut metagenome | biome: human gut; feature: human-associated habitat; material: faeces | place: China | collected 2012 ...
TCCAGCCACTCGGCCATGATGGCCTCCGGCGTCATATCCAGGCAGTAGTAGTCCTTGGTGAACTGGGCGGCGATGGGGAAGATGGAGTGGCCCACGGTGTCGCTGTATTCGCGGGTGGGGGTGAGCCCCCGGCGGGCCAGAAAGCCGTTGTCAATCTCCACCCATACGCCGTTGGAGTCCACCAGCGTGCCGTCAAAGTCGAATAAGTACATGCTCAAACCCTCGTTTCCCGGTGAATGTGTGTAAACCTGATTTTATCATAGTCAAAGGAGAGGTACAACCATGACCGAACACAAAGAGAGCAACGTCCTGGCCCGCTTCGCCAGCCCGCTGCTGATCCTGGCCACCATCATCTGGGGCAGCTCCTTCGTGGTGATGAAGTCCAGCGTGGACGTGCTGCCCACCTTCTGGCTGCTGGCCATCCGCTTTTCTTTTGCGGCCCTGGTGCTGGCGGTGGTGTTCATCCGGCGGTGGAAGGTGCTGGATAAGCAGTACCTGATCGGCGGCACGGTGATGGGCTTCTGCCTGTTTCTGGCCTACACCTTCCAGACCTTCGGCCTGGAGCAGACCACCTCCGGCAAGAACGCCTTCTTTACCGCCGTCTACTGCGTCCTCGTCCCCTTCCTGTACTGGTTCATCGCCAAGCGCCGCCCCGACCGGTTCAACCTGATTGCCGCCTTCCTGTGCATCGGGGGGATCGCCCTGGTGTCCATCACCGGGGACAACGCCTCCGCCTTCAACATGGGCGATGTGCTCACCCTCATCGGCGGCTTCTTCTTCGCCGCCCACATCGTGGCCGTGTCCAGGTACTCCGAGGGACGGGACATCTTCATCCTCACCACCCTCCAGTTTGCCTCCTTCGCCCTCTTTTCCTGGCTGGGGGTACTGATCACCCGCCCGGCGCTGACGCCCGGCGTATTTGACAGCAGCCTGATCATGGGCCTGGCGTACCTGGTCATCTGCGCCTCCTGCGGCGCCCTCCTGTTCCAGAACATCGGCCAGAAGTACACCGCCCCCTCCACCGCCGCCGTGCTCCTCTCCCTGGAGGCCCCCTTCGGCGTGTTCTTCTCCATCCTCTTCGCCAATGAGCGGCCCACCCCCCTCATGTTCGTGGGCTTTGCGCTGATCTTCATCGCCGTGGTGTGCTCCGAGACCAAATTCTCCTTCCTGCGCAAAAAAAAGAGTTGACAAAGCCGGAACAGGTGCGTATAATACGGTACAACAACCACACATGGTAAACCAGTGAGGAAGAGAAGTACCCGGCGTTTCCGATGCAAAGAGAGTCCCGGAGGGTGGAATCGGGATCAGAGGAGACCGGCGAATGGCCTTCCGAGGGCGGCTTGAACGGGCAACCTAGTAGATGCCGACGGGATCCCACCCGTTATCCATCGGGCACGCATGATGGTGCGTGAAGCGAGTGGACGTCATTGACGTCAATTTGGGTGGTATCGCAGAAGTGTTGAAACGCTTTTGTCCCAGCAATGGGGCAGAAGCGTTTTTTTACATCCTGCACCATCTGCCGCCCCAATTTTTGATTGGGAGGAACCAAACATGAAAAAGCTGAATCGAATCCTGTCTCTCTCCGCCGCGGCCGCGCTGGCCCTGTCCCTCACGGCCTGTTCCGGCGGCCCCTCCGGCACCGCCGACACCCCGGCGGGCGGCAGCTCCAACACCCCTGCCGCCGGTGAAACCTATAAGGTGGCCGTGATCAAGCAGATGGACCACGCCTCCCTGGACGAGATCGCCAACGCGATTACCGCCCGGCTGGACGCCATCGCGGAGGAAAACGGCATCACGATCGAGTATGAGGTGACCTCCGGCCAGGGGGATCAGACTGTCCTGCGCCAATTGTCCGACCAGGCCATTGCCGACGGTGTGGACGCCATTATCCCCATCGCCACCACCGCCGCCCAGGTGGCCGCCGTCTCCGCTGAGGAGAGCAAGACCCCGGTGATCTTCGCCGCCATCTCCTATCCGGAGACCGTGGAGCTCACCGGCATGGACTACGTCACCGGCACCAGCGACGCCCTGGACACCAATCAGATTCTGGACATGATGTTTACCCAGAATCCGGACATTGGGTCTGTGGGCCTGCTCTACTCCCTGTCCGAGCCCAATTCCGAGGTGCCCATCGCGGATGCCAAGGCTTATCTGGACGCCAAGGGCGTGGCCTACACCGAGGCCACCGCTAACACCAACGACGAGGTCATCGCCGCCGCCAGCTCCCTGATTGCCGACGGAGTGGACGCCGTCTTCACCCCCACCGACAACATCATCATGGCCGCCGAGCTGGCCATCTATGAGGACTTCATCGCCGCCGGCATCCCCCACTACACCGGGGCCGACTCCTTCGTGCGCAACGGCGCCTTTGCCACCTGCGGCGTCAACTACACCGACCTGGGTGCCGAAACGGCCGATCTGGCCTACCAGGCCATGACCGGGGGCATGGACGGCCTGGAGGACTATTACCAGGTGGCGGGCGGCCTGATCACCGTCAACTCCGAGACCGCCGCCGCCCTGGCCATCGACCCCGCCGTCTTTGAAAGCCTGGGACAGGTCACCACCGTCACCACCACTGAGGACTGAGATCAAACCAAAGCCAGCCCCCCGGCTCCCGCCGGGGGCGCTGGCCTGTGAAAGGAGCGTTTTTCCGTGCTCTACGTCGCCCAAACCGCCCTGGAGCTGGGCTTCCAGTACGCTCTGGTGGCCATGGCCCTGTTCCTAAGCTACCGGGTGCTGGACATCGCCGACCTGACCACCGACGGCTGTTTCGTCCTGGGCTGCGCCGTGTCGGTGACCCTCACCGCCGCGGGACACCCCTTCCTGGCCATCCCCGCCGCCATGCTGGCCGGGGCCTGCGCCGGGTTTGTCACCGCCTTCCTCCAGACCAAGCTGGGAGTGCCCTCCATCCTGGCGGGCATCGTCACCAACACGGGGCTGTATACCGTAAACCTCATGGCCATGGGCTGGAAGGCCAACCAGTCCCTGCTCAAGCAGGATACCATCTTCACCCTCTTCCGCGCCACCGGCATCGGCGGCGACTGGAACCCCATCCTCCTCTCCGGGGGGATCACCGTGCTGGCGGGTGTGCTGCTGGTGGCCTTCCTGGGCACCCGGCTGGGCCTCAGCATCCGCGCCACCGGCGACAACCGGGACATGGTGCGCTCCTCCTCCATCAACCCCAATTTCACCATCACCATCGGCCTGTGCGTGGCCAACGCCCTCACCGGCCTGTCCGGCGCAGTAGTGGGCCAGGCCCAGAAGACAGCTGACATCAACAGCGGCACCGGAATCGTGGTCATCGGCCTGGCCTGCCTGATTATCGGTGAGACCATCGTGGGCCGGGGCGCCATGTTCCGGGGAGCCATTGCGGTAGTGGCGGGCAGCATCCTCTACCGTCTCGTTTACGCTCTGGTGCTTTACACCAAGGTGGTGCCAGTGGACTGCCTCAAGCTGGTGACCGCCTTGGTGGTGGCCCTGGCCATCGCGGCCCCCTCCATCCGGCAGTGGTGGGCTTTCCAGACCAGAAAGCGCCGCGCCCTGGCCGGGCGAAAGGGGGAGAAGTAAATGCTGGAACTGAACAAGGTCTCCAAGACCTTCAACCCCGGCACCGTCAACGAGAAGAAGGCCCTGGACGGCTTGTCCGTGACGCTGGCCGAGGGAGACTTCGTGACCATCGTGGGCTCCAACGGCGCGGGCAAGTCCACCTTCTTCAACGCCGTGGCGGGGGACTTCTTTGTGGACGAGGGCTCCATCCGCCTGGACGGGGCGGACATCACCTATCTGCCCGCCTACCGCCGCAGCCGCCAGATCGGCCGTCTGTTCCAGGACCCCATGCGGGGCACCGCCCCCCACATGACCATCGAGGAGAACCTGGCCCTGGCCTATCTCCGCACCGCCAAGCACCAGCGGGCCTTCTTCAGCCGGGTCTCCAAGGCCGACAAGGCGTTCTTCCGGGAGCAGCTGGCCCGGCTGGACATGGGCCTGGAGGACCGGATGCGCCAGCCGGTGGGCCTTCTCTCCGGCGGTCAGCGGCAGGCTCTGACCCTGCTCATGGCCACCATGGTGCCCCCCAAGCTGCTCCTGCTGGACGAGCACACCGCCGCACTGGACCCCGCCACGGCGGAGAAGGTGCTCCGCCTCACCCGGGAAATCGTGGAGGGGGAGCGCATTACCTGCCTCATGATCACCCACAACATGAAAAACGCCCTGGAGCTGGGCAACCGAACCTTCATGATGGATGCCGGACGGGTGGTGCTGGACATCAGCGGGGAGGAGCGGAAGGGCCTCACCGTGGACGATCTGCTGGAGCGCTTCCGCGCCGGCGCGGGGAAGAACCTGGACAACGACCGCATTCTGCTCTCCAACGACTAGAAAAATGCCGCCCTAGGGCGGCATTTTTTCCGTGTCTGCGGCAGCGGGGCCATGTATCCCCGGCTGCAACGGGAGTAGGCCGATGGCGGCGGAAAAAGTACGAGATCTTTCGAAAAAAGCATTGACAAGAATGCGGAGATATGCTATTATTTTCTGGCTGACATGCCAAAGAGATCAGCGCCCATGCGGGTGTAGTTCAATGGTAGAATCCCAGCCTTCCAAGCTGGTCGCGTGGGTTCGATTCCCATCACCCGCTCCATAAGCGCCTGTAGCTCAGGTGGATAGAGCAACTGCCTTCTAAGCAGTGGGTCAGGGGTTCGAGTCCCTTCAGGCGTGCCATCGTTTTCTAAAGCCATCCGATATGGTGGGTGTAGTTCAGTTGGTAGAGCATCGGATTGTGGTTCCGAGTGTCGCGGGTTCGAGTCCCGTCACCCACCCCATAAGCCCTTAAGGCGGAAGGGCCGGAGCGTCCGCTCCGGTCCTTTGCTTTTAGAACCAGCCAGATTGGGGTGTAGCCAAGTGGTAAGGCACGGGACTTTGACTCCCGCATTCGCTGGTTCGAGCCCAGCCATCCCAGCCAAATGACTCGTTAGCTCAGTCGGCAGAGCAACTGCCTTTTAAGCAGTGGGTCCGGGGTTCGAATCCCCGCCGGGTCACCAGAAAAGCGGCACACATAAGTGTGCCGTTTTTTTGATATAATGGATCAGTCATACTTGAGTTGTCCGGCAGTCAGCTGTGCCGATGGCTTGGCCGCCTTAAAATCCCGCTAATTCTCCCTGCATGATCAAGAAAGTGTATTTGAAAAAGTGCACGATGTGACTTGAACTTTTTCCCCTGCTTTTTGATATGATGCACAAATGTCCGCCAGTGAACGCCATTCTTGCCAAAAACGAAAACAAAAAGGGCCATAATCAGGCCGATATTGTGCAAAATGCGTGTTTATTGAAAGAACATTTGGCGGAAATGTGTATTGAAAACAAACACTGTCCGTCATACAATGACAGTATAGTTGATTGTGGTTTTTGAATCATAGACAAATAGGGGGATTATTATGGTAACTTTACAGATGATCCAGGAAGCCCAGGAGTCTCTGAAGGGCATTGCCCGCAAGACTCCGCTGGAAAATGCCAATCGGCTGGGCGAAAACATTTACATCAAGTCTGAGAACCTGCAGCTCACCGGCGCTTTCAAGATCCGCGGCGCCTACAACAAGATCCGTTCCCTGACTCCGGAGGAAGCTTCTCACGGTGTCATCGCCTGCTCCGCCGGCAACCATGCTCAGGGCATTGCTCTGTCCGCCACGAAGCTGGGCATCAAGTCCGTGATCTGCATGCCCGAGGGCGCTCCCATCTCCAAGGTGGAGGCTACCCGCAACTACGGTGCTGAAGTGGTTCTGGTCCCCGGCGTTTACGATGACGCCGCCCGCGAGGCCGAGCGTCTGTCCAAGGAGCACGGCTACACCTTCGCACATCCCTTCAATGATCCGTATGTTATTGCCGGTCAGGGCACCATCGGTCTGGAGATTCTGGAGCAGCTCCCCGAAGTGGAGCAGGTCGTGGTCCCCATCGGCGGCGGCGGTCTGATCTCCGGCGTGGCTTTCGCCATCAAGCAGCTCAAGCCCTCCTGCAAGGTCATCGGCGTGCAGGCCGGCGTTGTGGCTTCCATGTATGCTTCCCGTCAGGCCGGTAAGGTCACCACTGTGCCCGATGCCGCGACCCTGGCTGACGGCATCCATGTGCTGACTCCCGGCAGCCTGACCTTCGAGATGTGCCAGAAGTATGTGGACGAGATTGTCACCGTCAGCGAGGACGAGATCGCCGCTGCCATCCTGGCTCTGCTGGAGGTTCAGAAGACTGTTGCCGAGGGCGCTGGCGCTACTCCTGTGGCTGCCTGCATGTCCGGCAAGGTCGACACCACCAAGAAGACTGTGTGCGTGGTTTCCGGCGGCAACGTGGACGTGACCACCCTGTCCCGCGTCATCACCCGCGGCCTGACCTACGGTGGCCGTCTCACTACCATCACCACCAAGCTGGCTGACCGTGCCGGCAGCCTGGCCAACCTGCTGAATGTTGTCGGCGGCACCGGTGCCAACGTGGTCCGCATCCATCACGAGCGTGAGGATGTCAACTCTGAGGTCAACGCATGTGTGGTGTCCATGGTCCTGGAGACCCGGAACGCCGATCACGTGCAGAAGATCAAGGATGAGCTGACTGCAAAGGGATATTCTCTGCTGGACGCGTAAGCGGCAGCAGCTGGATATAAAAGAAGAGAAAAAAGGAAAATCAGAAAAGGAGGATGTCCGTGTGAGATCACGCGGACGAGAGAAATGAAAGAAAAGAAAAAGATGAGCCTGTTGCTCAAACTGGTCATCGCCATCGTACTCGGTATCGTGGTCGGTTTCGTGACCCCCGGTATGGGTGCCTTCGGTGAGGTCATCATCCGCATCGGCGCTACCTACAACAGCATCTTCGGCAACTTCCTGAACTTCGTGATCCCTCTGATCATCATTGGCTTCGTCGCCCCCGGTATTGCTGACCTGGGCGCCGGCGCTGGTAAGACCCTGGCCGCTACCACCGGTGTGGCTTACGGTTCCACCATCATCTCCGGTACTCTGGCCTTCGTTGTGGCTTCCCTGCTGTATCCCCACATGGTCCACGCTGGCATGTTCATGGAGAACGCCGCCAACGCTGAGGAGACTGTGCTCTCCGGCTACTTCACCATTGAGATGCCCGCCATCATGGGCGTTATGACCGCTCTGCTGATGGCCTTCATCCTGGGCCTGGGCATGGCTGTCATCAAGGGCAACACCATGAAGACCGTGATGAACGAGTTTGCTGAGATCATCGACAAGCTGGTCAGCAACATCGTCATCCCCCTGCTGCCCTTCCATGTGTACGGTATCTTCGCTAAGCTGGCTTATGCCGGTACCATCGTGGAGATCATGGGCTCCTTCATCAAGGTGTTCGCTATGATCCTCGTTCTGCACTGGGTCATCATCGTGTTCCAGTACACCGTGGCCGGCAGCGCTGCCAAGAAGAATCCCTTCGCTCTGATCAAGAACATGCTGCCCGCTTACACCACCGCTATCGGCACCCAGTCCTCTGCCGCTACTATCCCTGTTACCACCCAGTGCACCAAGAATAACGGTGTCTCTGACGGTATGGCCGAGTTCGTGTGCCCCCTGTGCGCTACCATTCACCTGTCTGGTTCCACCATCACCCTGACCAGCTGCGCTATGGCTGTTATGGTGATGACCAATCAGTCCATCGGCTTCGGCAAGATGTTCCCCTTCATTCTGATGCTGGGCGTGACCATGGTTGCTGCCCCCGGCGTCCCCGGCGGCGCTGTCATGGCTGCTCTGGGTATCCTGCAGTCCATGCTGGGCTTCGATGAGACCATGTGCGGCCTGATGATCGCTCTGTACATCGCCCAGGATAGCTTCGGTACTGCTTGCAACGTCACTGGCGACGGCGCTATCGCTGTCTTCATGGACGCTATCACCGGCAAGAAGAAGGCTGCTGCAAAGTAAATTTCCATTTTCTCTTCTCTTATACATGCTTTCTGTTTTGGAAAGGGGAGCGCGGACAGTCCAATGGGCTGTTCAACTGCGCTCTCTGACTGTCTATCTCTTCCTGCATCTGATCTCCGCGTTTCTCTTTCTTTTTTCTGCAATTTGGAGCGAAAGCGGAAATGATGCTTGCGCTGACGGTTAAAATAAGGTAAGATGAAGCCAACCAGCAAGCCCTTTGGAAACCGTTGTAAAAGTGGAGGTACTCATTATGAAGTGGATCATTGTTCCTATCCTCGTTGTGCTGCTCCTGATCCTGGTTGTCAGCAATATCGTCATTGTTCAGCAGTCCCGGGCCTATGTGGTGGAGCGGCTGGGCGCGTTCCGCACCGTTTGGAATGTGGGTCTGCATCTGAAGGTGCCTTTTATCGAGCGCGTTGCCAAAAAGGTGAGCTTGAAGGAACAGGTGGCAGACTTTGCCCCCCAGCCTGTGATCACCAAGGATAACGTCACCATGCAGATCGATACGGTCATCTACTTCCAGATCACCGATCCCAAGCTCTACACCTACGGTGTGGAGCACCCCATGAACGCCATCGAGAATCTGACGGCCACCACCCTGCGAAACATCATCGGCGATATGGAGCTGGATCAGTCCCTTACCAGCCGTGATACCATCAACTCCCGGATGCGCTCCATTCTGGACGAGGCCACGGACCCCTGGGGCATCAAGGTCAACCGGGTGGAGCTGAAAAACATCATCCCGCCCAAGGAGATCCAGAACGCCATGGAAAAGCAGATGAAGGCGGAGCGGGAGCGCCGTGAATCCATCCTTCAGGCCGAGGGCCAGAAGCAGAGCCAGATCCTGGTGGCGGAGGGCGAGAAGCAGTCTGCCATCCTGCGGGCCGACGCCGCCAAGCAGGCAAAGATCATGGAGGCCGAAGCGGAAAAGACCGCCAAGATCCTGGCGGCTGAGGCAGAGAGTGAGGCCATTATGAAGGTCCAGCAGGCCACGGCGGATGCCCTGAAGCTGCTGAACGAGGCTGCGCCCAACGATCAGGTGGTGAAGCTGAAGGCATTGGAGACCATGACCAAGGTGGCGGACGGCAAGGCCACCAAGATCATCATCCCCAGCGAATTGCAGGGCTTGGCGGGTCTGGCGGCCAGCGCCAAGACCGTGTTCGAGTCCGAAGAACCCAAGGCATAAACAGTGAAGCAAAGCAGTCCCGCGGCTTTTGGGCCGCGGGACTGCTCTTGTCAAAACTGACCTTATCAAATTTATGAGAACTGGCATTTGCCACAAAGTCAATCGCGTGCTATGATAGCTTCAACAAACAACTTAGGAGTGCTTTTTATGAATCGGAATGAGAAGAATGTCAATAAGCTGACCATGCTGGGCATGATGACGGCGCTGGTGTTTGTCAGCAACTATCTGCGAATCACCATGCCCATCGCCATCGGCGGCCGCACCTCCTTTACTCTGGCCAACATCATGTGCTGCCTGTCCGGCTTGCTGCTGGGGCCTGTGGGCGGTTTTGCCTCCGGCTTGGGCTCCGCCATCTATGACCTGACCAACCCGGCCTACGCTCCGGAGTGCTGGATCACCTTCCTCACCAAGGGCGTTATGGGTATGGTAGCCGGTCTGGCCATGAAGGACCGGGAGACGCCTGCTTACGGGCGCTGCACCGTCTCCGCGGCTCTGGGCTGTGTGGCTTACTACATTCTCTATTTCTTCAAGTCCTTTGCGTATGACGGCCTGCTGATGGGTGGTCTCACCGCTTCCGTGGCGGCGGCGGCTCTGCCTCTGAAGATCCCCGCTTCCCTGTTCAACGGCGCGGTGGCCATCATTCTGGCACCCCCGCTGTGTGTGGCTCTGCGGCGGTCCCTGAAGCGGACGCATATTCAGCTTCCCTGATTTTCGGCCTCCCTTGTCCCGGTCCCTTTGTGAAGTATCACATGGGGGCCGGGCTTGTTTTTTTGCTCAGAAAGAGTATAATAAAATTCCGATTTGATGTTGGAAAGAGGAGAACTGAATGAACGAATATCTGGATTTGTTCGGAACCTTTGCCAAGGTGGGCGTGATGACCTTCGGCGGAGGATATGCCATGCTGCCCATTCTCCAGCGGGAGGTGGTGGAGCATAAGGGCTGGGCCACAGAGGAGGAGCTGATGGATTACTTTGCCATCGGCCAGTGCACCCCCGGCGTCATCGCCGTCAATACCGCCACCTTTATCGGTCAGAAGCACCGGGGCTGGTTAGGAGGCATCGTGGCCACGCTGGGCGTTGTGTTCCCTTCTTTAATCATTATTTCGATCCTGGCGGGATTGATCACGAATTTCTCCCATTTGGCCTGGGTACAGAACGCCTTTGCCGGGATCCAGGTATGCGTGTGTGTCCTGATCTTCAACGCCGTGCTGAAGCTGCTGAAAAAATCTGTGGTGGATAAGCGGACGGCGGCCATTTTCCTGATCGTCATGGCGGGAAGCTTGTTCCTGCATATTTCTCCGGTATGGTTTGTGGTGGTCTCCGCTGTGGTGGGGATTTTGCTGAAAAACCTGGAAGGGAGGGCTGCGAAATGACCTATCTGCGTCTTTTCTGGGAATTTTTCAAGACGGGGCTGTTCGCCGTGGGCGGCGGTATGGCCACCGTGCCGTTCCTGAAAAACATCGGCCTTGCTACTGGCTGGTACAGCCAGACGGACCTGATGAATATGCTGGCAGTCTCCGAGTCCACTCCCGGCCCCATCGGCATCAACATGGCCACCTATGTGGGCTTCACCGTGGCGGGCATCCCCGGAGCGGTCATCGCCACCATCGGTGAGGTGACGCCCTCTATCATCGTCATCTTGATCGTGGCGGCCATGCTGACCAAGTTCAGGAACAGTAACTATGTGGAGAACGCCTTTTACGGCCTGCGGCCCGCCTCCAGCGGCCTGATCGGTGCGGCTTGTGCCGGCGTTGTTTTGCAGGTGCTTCTGCGCGTCACCAGCACTGCAGTCCCGGATTCTCTTTTTATGCGGTTTTCCTGGGACGGTACGGTAAGCTGGATGGGTCTGGCGCTGGCGGCGGTGCTGCTGGTGCTGACTAACTGGGTGAAGCTTACGAAAAAGTGGCATCCCATTGTGTTCATCGGCCTTTCTGCAGCGGTAGGCGTGGTGTTCCGGTTCGGCGGTGTGTAAAAGATGAAAAAGTGCCTGAGATCTCAAATCTCAGGCACTTTTTTGCGTTCTTTGTTCAGAGCGGCTGCGCGGACAGACTGCACAGTTCCCGCAGCACCTCCACCGCCTCATCCATGATCCGGGAGAGGGTCAGATCCCGGACGCCGACCACGATCTTGCCGCAGTTGGAATTCACCGACAGCAGTACCTTCTGGGCCCGGCTCTGGCCCACGGCCACCGCCATAGCAGGGGTGATCTCCCCCATGAGGGCATCCGCCATCAGAATACCGATGGGACCGGCGATGATGTCCGCATCCCGGCAGGCCACCAGAACCGGGTTTTCTCCGGTGGCGCCCCGCTGGGCCCCAGCCTTCATCATGGCGGCAGTGGCGATGGCATTGGTGCCTACCGCCAACAGTTCCAAGGGAAGTCCCGCCGCCCGGACCCGTTCTACCAGCAGCGCACCTGTGCGGCCGCTCTGGCCGTCGATCACAACGAGCTTCATCGTATTTCCTCCTTTAAGGCCAGCGTACAGCGGCCCTGAGTGTCTGTTTCGTGAAAATAAGTCTGCTCCAGAGGGATCCAGCGGTCAAAAAACTGCTGACCCCACTCCGGACCGTTGCGCTCCAGTATCCGGCTTCGCTGGGTTTCCGGGGAAATGTCCAAAAAGACGGACAGATCGTAATAACGGGCCAATTCCGGGTGAAAGCTGTAGCTGCCTTCCACGATGTTCAGCCGCCCCGGCAGGATGGTCACCGGCTCCCGGAGGGACAGGGTATGGCAGTCGAAAGGACGGTAAACGGCGGCTTTGTTCCGACTGATAGGAATCAGAATCTCCGATTCCAACCGCTCCCGGTCCAGATTGCCGCCGGGCTGGGCGTAGCGCGCGGCGGTCCGTTGCTCCGGACGGAGGAAGAAATCGTCGGCATGGAACAGCACCGTATCGGGATAAATCGCTGTCAGCAGATCTGCCAGAGTGCTTTTGCCGCTGGCGGCGCCGCCCTCAATGGCCAGCAGGACCCGAGGGTTTTCCGCCAAGGCCCGGTCAATGGCCGCCAGAAGCGGCAGCAGGCGGACATAAGTGCGGTGCAGCACCCGGTAAGCTGGACGGTAGGCGGCCCGGTATTCCTCGGAGTGGCGGCAGGCGGGAAAACCGTTTTTTCGCCAGTCATCCAACTCCGCATCGGCCTCTGCCGGGGAATAGGGCAGAGCGCCGGAGTGGATCAGCCGCCGCAGGACCGTCAGCTTTTCCTGCAAGGCATCCGCATCCCCATGGGGCATAGCGGCAGACCGGGCAAACATGCGAGATAGCGTTTCGGGGGTCAGGCCGTCTGCCAGAACGCCCAGATGCACCCGGGACCAGGGACCGTCCAGTGCTTCAATCTCCCGGCTGCACGGTCCGGCTTCCGCGGCCTCCCTCCGGATACCTTCTGCGGCGGCAGAGGTATCCGTGATCAGGTGTCCGCAGCCAAAGACGCTTTGGTAGAGGGCTTTGCGCAGATCCTGAAGCTGGGACGCGGGATGCCCGATATATTGTTCCAAAAGGAATTGTTCGGTAGACGCAGGACTCATAAGTGCCTCCTTGCACGATCATTTGCCTTTTTATCATAGCATCCGACATCTGGACCTGCAACCGCTTTTTGGGACAAGATTCCGCTTGATTGGAAAAATAATGCCCGTTCATGACAAAAACACGCATGTGTTCGACAAAATGCGACATAAAAGCAGCCGGAAATTTTGTATGATAGAGCCGTATTCCGAAATTGCAATTCATTCGGAAAAGAAAGGATACTATATGAACCATACACTGACGAAAGAATACCTGCTTCTGTTCAACGCATTGACAGATACCGAAGAAACGCTCCGACAGCTCCGGGAGGACCTGATCGCCGTTCAGCGGCAGGCGGAGGAACTGTTTCTGTCCGATACGCCGCAGGACGGTGAGATAGAGGCGGAGACTCCGTAAATAAGACCCGTGACAGGCGGCAGCCGGTGTGCTATAATGAAGAAACTATTTTTCGGGAGGTTTCTATGCTGCACATCGGCTGTCATTTATCATCCTCCAAGGGCTTTCTGGCTATGGGCCGGCAGGCGTTGGAACTGGGGGCGGACACCTTTCAGTTTTTCACCCGGAATCCCAGGGGGAGCAAGGCCAAGGAACTGGACCCGGCGGACGCGGCTGCGCTGGTGGCGCTCATGAAGGATCACTGCTTCGCACCGATCATCGCCCATGCCCCGTACACCCTGAATCTCTGCGGCGCGGAGGAACAAAACCGTCTTTTCGCACGGGACACCATGGCGGACGATCTGCGCCGTATGGAGCACATACCGGGGCAGCTTTACAATTTCCACCCCGGCAGCCATGTGGGACAGGGGACCGAAGCCGGGATCACCTATATCGCGGAAGGACTCAACGCCATCCTGACCCCGGAACAGTCTACAACGGTATTGCTGGAGACCATGGCCGGGAAGGGCAGCGAGGTAGGCGGACGCTTTGAGGAACTGAGGGAGATTCTGGACCGGGTGGAACTGACGGAGAAGATGGGGGTCTGTCTGGACACCTGCCACGTTTCCGACGCCGGGTATGACATCATTCACGATCTGGACGGCGTTTTGACGGAATTTGACCGGGCCATCGGACTGGAGCGGCTGCGGGCCATTCATTTGAATGATAGTCTGAATCTCTGCGGCGCCCACAAGGACCGCCACGCCCGGATCGGGGAGGGCTGCATTGGACAGGAGGCGCTGGCCCGGGTGGTGAATCATCCGGCGCTGAAAAATCTGCCCTTCTGCCTGGAAACACCCAATGAGCTGCCCGGCTATGCCAAAGAGATCGCCCTGATGCGAAGCCTCGCGGAATGAATTTGGATAAATGGTATTGAGATAGAGGAACGTCCGGCACAAATGTGTCGGGCGGTTTTTCATTGGATGGTCATTTTTTTAATTTGTGGCGCATAAGGTTGTCCCAAGAGGTGAAGCAAATGGAACGAAAGAGGTTTGCAAGGCTCTCTCAGCGGTTGGGCGCGCTGCTGCTGGCGGGTGTGACACTGTGGACCGTCTATGCCACGGCGGGCAGCGTTGACGCCGCCGGAGCGTGGATGGCCGTGAAGAGGGAACTGCCGCTGGCGCTGCTCCAGTGGCAGTTAGGGGACATGGGGCAGAGAGACGGCCTTTCGGCGCCGTCCGTGCTGATGCTGAGTCAGGCACCGATCTTGCTTTCCGCCCGCGGGGAGATCTCCGACCTGCGGCGTCAGGCGGCGGAGGAACCGGAGGACGAACGCCCCGCCCCTGTGACCCAGCCGGTGCGGGAGGAGCCCCAGCCCGCTCCGGTGACAACTGGGGCAGACAACGGCGTGACGGCAAAGACCCTGATCCCCACAGACCCCAGCGGCTACACCGTCTGCGGGAAGGTCTACATCCGAAACACCACCCAATATACCCTCTCCAACGAGGAGCTGCTGAAGCCCTTCGCGGCGGAGCTGACCGGCGAAGCGCCGCAGATCCTGATTCTGCACAGCCATGGCAGCGAGGGCTATACCCCGGTGGTGGATGACGGCATCGTCTGGTCCGGGGACCACCGCACCACGGACTCCCGGTACAATGTGGTTCGCATGGGGGACGCCATGGCAGAGGTATTTGCTCAGGCGGGGATCTCCGTGCTCCATGACCGGACCCTGTATGACTATCCGGAGTACGCCGGGGCCTATGACCGCTCTCTGGCGGGGATCGACCGGTATTTGAAAGAGTACCCATCTATCCGCTTCGTGCTGGATGTCCACCGGGACGCTATCGAGGCATCCGACGGCAGTCAGGTGAAAGTGGTGTCGGAGATCGAGGGACAGGGGACGGCGGCGCAGCTCTCCCTCATCATGGGCAGCGACGGCGGCGGACTGAGCCATCCCGACTGGATGGAGAATCTGCGGCTGGCGGTGGCGGTGCAGGAGCAGGCGCTGACGGACTATCCCACGCTGATGCGGCCTCTGCTTCTGCGGAATTCCCGGTACAATCAACACGCCACCACAGGTTCTCTGCTGGTGGAGGTGGGGACCGCCGGAAACGCCCCGGAGGAGGCGGAGCTGGCCGCCCGCCTGTTTGCGGCAGAGCTGGCAAAAACGCTGGAGGAACGAAGCAAGTAGGGAACTGCCCGGCAACAGCCGGGCAGTTTTTGCGGAATAACAAGGGCGTGCACAGCACTTTTCACATATATTGTTAATAATTTGAAAAGATTCCGACAAAAAGTTGCGATGCTAAGGTGAAAAATGGTATGATAAATCCATCAAGTGATCATCAGAGAAGGAGGCGGTGCGTTTGTTTGCAGGACTGCGGAAGAAGTGGCGGGACCAGATCGGCCAGACGAAAACGATATTGGGTGAAAAGGTGAGGGAGGCGCTGGCCTCCGTGGTGCCCATTACCCTGATCGTGCTGATCTTGTGTTTTACCGCGGCTCCGGTCCCAACGGACGTGCTGCTGGCGTTCTTGGTAGGCGCCGTGCTGCTGATCGTGGGTATGGGCCTGTTTACTCTGGGCGCGGATACCGCCATGCTCCCCATTGGTGAGCGGGTGGGCGCACAGATGACCAAATCCCGGAAGCTGTGGGTGGTGGTGTGCGTCAGCTTGCTTATCGGCATCATCGTCACTATTTCCGAGCCGGATCTTCAGGTTTTGGCGGGGCAGGTGCCGGGGATCCCTAACGTCGTCCTGATCGGGGCGGTGGCCGTGGGCGTGGGAATCTTTCTGGTGGTAGCACTGCTGCGTATCCTGTTCCAGATCCCACTGAATGGCCTGCTGATCGCGTCCTACATGGTGATCTTCACTCTGGCGGCCTTTGCCCCCAAGGATTTTCTGGCGGTGGCCTTTGACTCCGGCGGCGTGACCACCGGGCCTATGACCGTGCCTTTCATCATGGCGCTGGGCTTGGGCGTGTCCTCCACCCGAAGCGACGGCAAGGCCGGCGAGGACAGCTTCGGTCTGGTGGCGCTGTGCTCCGTGGGGCCGGTGCTGGCGGTGCTGACGCTGGCACTGGCGTACCCGGCAGCGGGAAGCTATGTGCCCTCCGTAGTGCCGGAGGCCGGGGACAGCCGGGAGCTGTGGCGGCTGTTCGCCCAAGGCCTTCCAGTCTACGCAAAGGAAATGGGGGCGGCGCTGGCGCCTATTGCGGCCTTTTTCGCCGTGTTTCAGGTGACGTCTCTGCATTTGCCTCGAAAAAATGTGTTGAAAATCACTGTGGGACTCCTGTATACTTATATTGGTTTGGTTCTGTTTATGACCGGCGTGAATGTGGGTTTTTTACCCGCCGGCAGCTATTTGGGCCGCCAGATCGCGGCTCTGGAGCAGAGCTGGGTCCTGATCCCCATCGGTATGCTGATGGGCTGGTTCATCGTGCAGGCGGAGCCGGCCGTCCATGTGCTGAACCGGCAGGTGGAGGAGCTGACCTCCGGGGCTATCCCCGGCAAGGCCATGAGCACCAGCCTGTCCATCGGCGTGGCGGTGTCCATTGGTCTCGCCATGCTGCGTGTCCTGACGGGCGTTTCTATTTTTGTCCTGCTGGTGCCGGGATACCTGTGCGCCATCGGCTTATCCTTCGTGGTGCCGAAGATCTTCACCGCCATCGCCTTCGACTCCGGCGGCGTGGCCTCTGGTCCCATGACGGCCACGTTTCTGCTGCCCTTTGCTATGGGGGCCTGTGAGACCCTGGGCGGCAATGTGGTAACAGACGCTTTCGGCGTAGTGGCCATGGTGGCCATGACGCCGCTTATCACCATCCAACTGCTGGGCCTTGTCTATCAGCTCAAGCTGAAGAAGGCCGCGGCGGAAGCACCTGCCGCGCCTGCACCGGAGATGCCGGCGGCGGATGACGAGATCATCGAACTGTAAGGGGGGAAGTTATATGTCTGCTGATCTGATCCTTACCATCACGGACCGGAGCCGGGGCGGAGACTTCTCCGCTTGGTTCCGGGAACAGGGGGCAACGCTGGTGCTCACGGCTCTTGGCCGTGGCACCGCCACCACTGAGGTTTTAGACTGTCTGGGGCTGGAAGCTACGGAAAAGGCAGTGCTGCTGTGTATGCTGCCCAGCCGGAAGGGGCTGCTCCGGAAAGCTGCCAAGGACCTCTGGCTGGATGTTCCGGGCCGAGGCGTTATGATGGCGGTGCCGGTGTCCAGCATCGGCGGCGCGTCTGCCAAAAATTATTTGTTACAGGGGGAGGCGGAGGACCGCATGGAAAAGAAATTGACCCACGAGCTGATCGTTGTGATCGCCAATCAGGGCGCTACGGATCAGGTTATGGACGCAGCCCGGGCGGCTGGGGCTACCGGCGGCACGGCGGTCCACGCAAAGGGGACCGGAACGGAGCTGGCGAAGAAATTCTTCGGCGTGTCGCTGGCGTCGGAGAAGGAACTGATCTTTATTCTCGCCTCGGCGGAGACCCGGAAGCCCATCATGAAGGCCATTATGGAAAAGGCCGGAATGCAGACCGAGGCCCAGGCGCTGGCGTTCTCTCTGCCGGTCACGGACCTGGCGGGCCTGCGGCAGTTCAACGTGGAATAAGCGCTGAAAGGGAGCTGCCTGTCGGAAAAATTTGCCGACATAAAGCGCCTTGGAAAACTTTTTGAGAAAAAACGAAAAAAGGCTTGACAAAGCGGCGGAACTCATGTAATATATACACGTTCCGCTTCGGACGATTAGCTCAGCTGGCTAGAGCACCTGCTTGACGTGCAGGGGGTCACAGGTTCGAGTCCTGTATCGTCCACCAAACAAATCCCTTAGAGCCGCAAGGCTTTGAGGGATTTTTTATTGCCCCCAAAGCCCTTTGACCCTTTATCTGACCCTTTACAGGTTGAGAACCTTTGTAATGAAGCCCTCCATGCGCTGAGAACTTGCGGTTCGCATGTCATCTGTGAAGTGACCATAGACGTCCAAGGTGAACGCCGCTGTGGCATGGCCGAGATTGCTTTGCACGGTTTTGATGTCATCTCCAGCCCGGATACAGTTAACGGCGTAGGTGTGCCGCAAATCATGGATTCTGGCGGAGGGAATTTCAATTTGATTGACCATGCGTTTGAAGCTGTCATATAGAGCCCGGTAGGATATATAGCGGCCAAATTCGTTGGTAAACACCAATCCAGTATCCTCCCATGCGGGGCCAGCCATCAGTTTTTGCTCTGTTTGATGAACTTTCTGCGCCCGGAGCAACTTCATCACATAAGGGGCCGGAGTCAAGGTGCGGCTTTTATTGTTTTTGGGTGGCGAAAAGTAATATTTACCGCCTTTTTCCTGCCCCTTGCGAAGTTGTTTGTCAATAAGGATGGTGCCTTTTTCGAAGTTGACACAGTCCCACATGAGCCCCAGAAGCTCGCCCTCCCGCATTCCTGTGAAGAGATCAACGGTAAGCGGGAGTTCATATTTGCTGCCTTTTAGGAGATTCAGAAGCTGAGCGGTCTGGTGATCGGTCAGCGGATGGATCTCCTTTTTGACAATTTTTGGCAGAACGCAGGCCGATGTGGGATTGTACCGGATATAGTTCAGCAGCACAGCTTGCTGGAGGGCTTTGTGAAGGACACCGTGAATATTCTTGATGGTCTTGCTGCTGAGAGCCGGTTGTCCATCATGTCCCTGAGACAGCTTGTTGTATAGATGTTGGATCGTATGAGCCTTTAGTGCTTCCAGTGGGATGTTTCCCAGCTCGGGGCGTAAATAGAGCTTCGCCTGCCGCTCATACAGATAGGCTGTAGATGGTTTTACGCCGATTTGGTAGTCTTTCAACCAAATATCCAGCCATTCATCAACTGTCATTTTACAGGGTTCCCGATAGGTTCCCGCATCGATCTCCGCTGTGTCCTCCGTCAGCTTCTGACGGACTTCTTTTTGTGTCTTGCCATAGACGGACTTTTG
>ERZ772954.1396-NODE-1396-length-18762-cov-11.862244_pt1 | contig 18762 bp, 19 predicted proteins | sample MGYA00580684_ERZ772954 | MGnify/ENA primary metagenome ERZ772954 (study PRJEB29015, sample SAMEA2737654) | human gut metagenome | biome: human gut; feature: human-associated habitat; material: faeces | place: China | collected 2012 ...
GGTTTTGTAAATCAATTATATTTTGCAGAATGCATTTTTAACCAAATCAAGGAAGTCCCCTGCTTCAATTGTGAATATCCTTTGACTATGACTATGACTAGGATGCGTTGGGCGTTCGTTATAATTCATACTGTTAAAGATCAACACTGATATGCTGTTCTTTAATATTATGACGTTTCGCATATCCGGTAAGGATTAAAGTCAGAGCGCCATCGCCTGTTACGTTACATGCAGTTCCGAAACTGTCCTGCAAAGCAAAGATAGTCAGCATCAGAGCAGTGCCGGAATCTCCGAATTTCAGAATGCCGGTAATGATTCCCAGAGACGCCATAACGGTTCCGCCAGGTACACCGGGAGCTCCGATGGCAAAAATACCAAGCAGAACACAGAAAAGAACAATAGTTCCCGGTGCAGGTACTGCGCCATAAAGGATTTTGGAAATCGTCATACAGAAGAAGACTTCTGTGAGAACAGATCCACAGAGATGAATGTTGGCAAATAACGGAATACCAAAATCAACCATGTCTTTTCTTAAAGGTTTTGCTTTACGCGCACACTGGAGAGCAACTGCAAGTGTGGCAGCAGAGGACATGGTTCCTACGGCGGTAAGATATGCCGGTCCATAGTGCTTTACGACTTCCATAGGATTTTCTTTGGAGTAAATGCCTGCAAGTACATACAGAAGAGCCATCCAGATAAAATGCCCTATCAAAACAATTACGATTACCTTAAGAAAGACAGGAAGCTGTCTGGTAATAGTTCCTTCATATGCGAGAGAGCAGAAAGTCAGTCCGATAAAGTAAGGAAGAATCGGTATGATAATTCTGGCTACAATAGAAAGCACGATTTTCTGAAACTCATCCAGAAAGGATGAAATCAGGCTGGCTTTTGTCCAGGTAGCTGCAAGTCCAAGCATAACCGATAATACAAGTGCACTCATAACAGGCATGATCTGCGGAATAGAAAGTTCAAAGATCACGTCAGGCAGAGTCTTCAGGTGATCAGCAGTGGAACTGATGGATAAGTGTGGAATCAGCACATATCCGGACAGCGCAGAGAATAAAGCGGCTCCCAGTGAGGAAGCATAAGCAATACAGACTGCAACTCCTAACATTCTGGAAGCATTGTTTCCAAGTTTGGTAATGGATGGCGCGATAAATCCTATAATGATTAGTGGAACACAGAAATTGATCAGCTGACCAAAGATATATTTCAGCGTCACAACCAGATTCAATATGGCAGTTGTGATGGCGGATTCATCTGAGATATTCAGCAGGAGTCCGATACAAATGCCGAGAGCCACGCCGACAAGTAATTTGAACGGCAGGCTGTGTAGAAATTTGCTTTTTTTCATGATATTTCCCCCTTTTCCGTCAATTATAATATATTTTTGAAAAAATCACAATGAAAAACAGAAAGAGGGGATTGAGACAGGAGAGACTATGTACAAGAAAATTTATCAGATATTGGAAGAAACAGGAAAAGTTAAAACAGCGATGTTTTTGAATGGCAGCCATAAAGGAGAGAAATGCCTGATAAAAGAAGGAAGCTGCGTAGCCTTTGACAGTAAGGCAGAAGATTTCTGGAAAGAATATGAGGCAGAGCTGGCTGCGTGTCAGGATACAAAAGTCGTTCATATCAAAGAGAATGATTTTTTTGTAGAAATTTATGTAAAAAATCCTCAGCTTATTATTCTTGGTGGAGGACATGTGTCTCAGCCTGTGGCAAAAATCGGAAAAATGCTGGGATTTCATGTGACAGTTATGGACGATAGAAAAGATTTTGTGACTCCGGAGAGATTTCCGGATGCAGACCGTCTGATAACGGGAAGTTATGACGAGATTCCCGATAAAATTCCGGAATATGAAAATGCTTACTATGTGATAGTAACAAGAGGCCATCTGGGAGACAGTGCCAGCGCAAGGCAGATTTTAAGACGTCCATATACCTATCTGGGCATGATCGGAAGCAGAAATAAAGTAAAACTGACTATGGAAAAACTGCTTGGAGAGGGCTTTAGCAAAGAACAGCTCAATACGATCCATGCACCGATCGGACTTCCAATCGGAGGGCACATGCCGGCAGAAATTGCGGTAAGTATCACTGCTGAGATCGTACAGGAAAAAAATAAATACAATGTTTCCTATATTGATGAAACAGTAGAAAAAGCTGTCCGGGAAAAGGAAAGCGGAGTTATGATCACGATCATTTCCAAGAGTGGCTCTTCACCAAGAGGAACAGGAAGTAAAATGTTCCTGGACAAAGAAGGCAGATTGCATGGAAGCATTGGCGGAGGAAATGTGGAATTTCAGGCTCTTAAATATGCACCGGAAGCGAAGCACGGAGAAATCAGAAAGTATAATCTGTCCAATCAGGGCGGTGCAAACCTGGGAATGATCTGCGGGGGAGAAGTGGAAGTCCTTTTTGAGGTATGTGAACAGTAACCAGTAATCATACGACACTATAATAACACAAACAACACCCTCTTGCATTTCCAATTTCTCTATATTAAAATAAAACTAACCATTGTAAACTAGAGGGAAAAGAATGAAGGTACGAATGTATAATGTAGGTTTCGGAGACTGCTTCTGTCTCCGGGACAGAAAGAAGAGTCTGCTGGTAGATTTCGGAACAAATAACAGCAGGATAGAGGGGCGCCCCAGAAGAGAAATATTTGATGTGATCATCTCAGATCTGTCTACGATCAAGAGTAAAAATCTGCTTCTGACACATTTTCATATGGATCATCTGTCAGGGCTTCTTTATATGATGAAGAAAAAAGATATTTCTGTTGACTTTGGGAAAATTTATCTTCCCGATGTTTTTTCAAAAAAAGAAATGAGCAGAACACTGGTGTTGCTGCTTCTGGCAGATTTGTTAAAAGAATCCGGATTGCCAAGCCGTCAGGTCAGCCTGTTTGCACTGGTGGATGCACTTCTGGAGAACAAACAGAACGTGGAACTGTTAAGCAGGGGAAAACTGTTTGAAAACAAATATCAGGCACTCTGGCCGGATACAGATGTAATCCGGAAGGAGACGGACGAAGTCTATAACAGAATCTGTGAAGACGGGAAATTTAAAGAAGTAATGGATGTTCTGCTTGAATTTGCAGAGAAACTGAGACTGATCGTATGGTCTATGACTGCTGAAGGCAATAAACCGGCGGAAACTGTGGAAAAAGAAACAGATTTAACAGCATCTGAGCTGACAGAACAGCCGGAGGTCCGTCAGAAAATTATCCGGGCATATGTGTATGAGCGTGAATTTCGCAGAATCAAAGCACTTCCTGATTTTAAGAAACTGCTGGCATGGCTGAATGAGAATCAGATAAATCTGCGGCAGTTCAAGCATAAGATCAGTATTGTGTTCCAGAATGCCAGAGACGGAGAATTAAATCTTTTGTTTACCGGGGATGCACAGCCTGAGCATCTGAAAATGATCGCAGAGAACTATGATGGAAAATTGCCATTATACGAACATTACTGGTGTATCAAGGTGCCCCATCATGGAACACAGGGACATTATTTTGATTTCTCTCAGTATGAACCTGAAAATATGCTGATCTCTAATGGAATCCATTTTGCCAACAGCAAGAAAGAGTCAAAAGAACTCCGTACCTCACCGCTTTATGGAGGATTGTTCTATATTCCGGATACCCATATGTACTGTTCAAACTGTGACTGCTGTGACAGTTACGAGAACGGATGCTCCTGTAAGGAGGCGGATGTTATCTCTCCTGCTTATTACAAGGATATATAAAGCGGTATATTTTGCTCGGATTCGGTTGCCGTAGTTATAGTCTGATTTGAATTAACACAGTGGGAGATTTTTATGATCTGATAAACATAAAACAGCAGACATCTGTATATTCCATCGAATATACAATGCCTGCTGTTTGTTTTTTACAGAATTTATATGATCACAAATTTTATTGGATTATTTTGCCGGTGTCAGGTGCCAGATATCGTTGTTGTACTGTTCGATAGTTCTGTCAGAAGAGAAGAATCCGGCTTTTGCAATGTTAACCAGCATCTTCTTTGCCCATGTTTTTCTGTCTGCGTAATCAGCCAGTGCCTGATCTTTCTTCTCAACATAATCGTTGAAGTCAAGCAGTGTCATAAACCAGTCTTTGCTTACCAGTTCGTGGTGCAGTCTTTCGAGATTTTCTTTGTGGCCAAGTGCCAGCATTTTTTCACTTACAATGAAGTCAACACATTCCTTGATGCGTTTGTCATTTTCATAAATATCTCTGGAGCAGTAGTCAGCTTTCTCGTAATGTTCGATAACTTTCTCACTGGATTCACCGAAAATATAGATGTTATCTTCACCAACCAGTTCGCTGATCTCAACATTAGCGCCATCCATAGTTCCCAGAGTAACGGCACCGTTCAGCATGAACTTCATGTTACCTGTACCACTTGCTTCTTTGGAAGCCAGGGAGATCTGCTCAGAAATATCGCATGCAGGGAATAATTTTTCGGCTGCGGATACATTGTAGTTTTCAACCATAACGAGCTTCATGTATGGTGCAACTTCCGGATCATCTTTGATGAGATCCTGGAGTGTGAGCAGAAGATGAATGATATCCTTTGCAATCACATAAGCAGGAGCTGCTTTTGCACCAAAGATAAAGGTTACAGGCTGAGATGGTTTTTTGCCACCCTTTATCTCCAGATATTTGCTGATGATGTACAGAGCATTTAACTGCTGACGTTTGTACTCATGGAGACGTTTGATCTGGATATCATAGATGCTGTTCTCATTAATTTCAACACCTGTGTTAGAGAGGATAAATTCTTTACAGGTTTTCTTAGCTTCTGTTTTGATCTCAAGAAGCTTGTTCAGAACTGCCTCATCATCCTTATATTTCAGGAGATTTTCCAGAGCAGTTGCATTTGTTTTAAACTCATCACCGATCAGAGAGGTAATATAGTCTGTCAGCGGATGATTGCAGTGCATTAACCAGCGGCGGAATGTGATACCGTTAGTTTTGTTGTTGAATTTCTCCGGATAAATATCATAGAAAGCTTTCAGCTCGCTTGTTTTCAGGATTTCTGTATGCAGGGCAGCAACACCGTTGATGGAGAATCCATAGTGGATATCCATATGTGCCATGTGAACCAGGTTGTTCTTGTCGATGATGGCTACATTTTCCTGAGGATATTTTGCTTTGATCTTTTCATCCAGCTTTTCGATGATTGGTACAAGGTGAGGAACTACATCAAGAAGGTAGTCCATTGGCCATTTTTCCAGAGCCTCTGCAAGGATAGTATGGTTTGTGTAAGCGCATACTTTGGATACGATTTCAGCAGCCTCATCAAAGTCAATTCCACGCTCTGTCAGGAGACGGATCAGTTCCGGAATGACCATACTTGGGTGAGTATCGTTGATCTGGATCACTGCGTAGTCTGCAAGGTCATGCAGGTTGCAGCCTTTCTTTGTTGCTTCGTCCAGGATGAACTGAGCGGCATTGGATACCATGAAATACTGCTGGAAGATACGGAGTTTACGTCCGTCATCATCGCTGTCATCCGGATACAGGAACAGTGTCAGGTTGTGAAGGATGTCCTTTTTGTTAAAGGAAATTCCATCGTGAACCATAGATTCATCTGCCAGATCAATGTCAAATAAGTGCAGATGAATGGATTTGTTATTGTAGCCTGCAACGTCGATATCGTACAGGGAAGATTTCAGTGAAAATCCGCGGAACGGTACAGTATAGGAAACACCTGCAGGTGTGAGCCAGCTGTGTTCTTCAATCCATGGGTTCGGAGTTTCCTTCTGAAGTCTGTTCTCAAAGAGCTGTTTGAAAAGACCCAGATGATAATTCAGACCAATACCTTCGCCCGGAAGACCGAGAGTTGCGATGGAATCCAGGAAGCATGCTGCCAGACGTCCAAGACCACCGTTTCCAAGAGATGGTTCCGGTTCAACTTCTTCGATGTCAGCGATGGCTTTTCCATTCTCTTTTAAGAATGCAGCAACATCATCATAGATTCCCAGATTGATCAGGTTGTTGGATAATAATTTACCGATCAGGAATTCTGCGGAAATGTAATAGATTTTCTTCTTTCCATCCTGATAGCCTTTTTCAAAGAGCTGATTTTTTGTATAGATTAATAATGCGTTGTAAATTTCTTCATTTGTGCACTGGCGTGCATTTTTCTTATACAGGTCATAGATGAGCTTTTCTAAATTTTCCATCGTAATCTCCCTTTCTGAAATAAATATGTGTTTTTTATGAGTTAGATTGCTTATTTTTTTTAGGTTTGAATAGTGTATTGTTTTTGGTTATATCAGTAAGAGAAGTTCTCTTGCTGACATCTATAACTATATCAGCAGTCTATTCAAAAAAATACAACAAAATTGCGATTTTATGACAGGTTTCTGCGAAACTTATGAGGAGACATTCCGGTTGCCTGCTGGAACTTCTTGATGAAATAGCTGGTGTTGTTGAAACCTACTTCCAGTGCGATCTCTGTGACAGAGGAGTCGGAATGCAGAAGCAGAGGCTTGGCTTTCTCGATGCGCAGGTCATTGATGTAGGCGATCAGAGTCTTGCCGGTATATTGCTTAAACAGTTTCATAAAGTAGTATTCGCTGTAATTGGAGAGCGCAGTGAGCTCTGCCGCGGTCAGTGACTGTGAATAATTGAGGTTGATGTAGTCCAGGATCTTTTTAATAGAAGCAAGACTTTTGTTCTCTTCCTTAGCTGCGGGAGTGATGTAATTTCCCATGAGCATTTCATAGAAAAAGCTGAAAAACAGAGCCTTTAATTTTACGAAATAATATGGCTTTTTTTCTTTATGGCAGGAATGGATCCTGTCAAAAAGCAGGCAGATATTCCCATAATTGTCATCAGATCTGGAAATAATATGGGTAAATTCCGCCTGATTATCCATCAACAGGGAAATGACACGTTCCTGACATAAATCTCCCGCCGGGCCTGACAGGAAGTTCAGGTCAAAAACAATACTACGGAAATAAAGGATATTCTTCAGATCTGTTTTTATGCCATGGAGAACTCCACGGTTCACAATGATCAGGTCACCGGCCTTGACGCGGAGGATCTCTTTGTTCAGACGAACCAGCCCGCTGCCGGATTCAATATAGATCAGTTCCATCTCGTCATGCCAGTGGTTGTAGAGGGAATGGAAGATTTCGCAGTTGTCTGTATAAGTTTCTATGGGAAGTTCAAAGGAGCCGTGAGAACTTCGTTCTTTCAGGGTATCATCTACTTCGATTGTGGGAGTAACTGGCATGGAAAGCGCCTCCTTTTTTCAGAGATTTTTTATCTGTAGTAAGACAATGGAATCAAAAGTATTATTATGGTCGATCCACTGATAGGAGCCATTATACTTCTGGCAGATATCTTCAATAATAGAAAGCCCATATCCATGAGCTCCCGGTTCTGATTTCGTAGTCTTATGTGTAAAAGTCTGCATCGGGTTCTTGGTATTGTGCATATACACAGTCAGAAATCCGTTGGAAATGTTTGCAGACAGCCGGATTTCAGGATCAGGATTGCCGGAAGCGCTACAAGCTTCGATAGCGTTGTCCAGAAGATTAAAAAATATACTGCTCAGGTCAGTCGTATTAATGGAAATCTTTTCCGGTAAAAGGATCTCGTAGGATATCTGGATATGTTCCTGTTCTGCACGAAGCCGTTTCCCTTCCAGGATTGCCTGTAACAGGTTATTCTGACAGTAAGGATGAAAACGCTTTTTCTGAAAAGTCTGATTCAGATTTCTGATTGCAGTATCAGCCTGTTCATATTTTCCCTGTTCCAGAAGTATCTGGAAATCCTGAAGTTCCTGTACAGTTTTGGCCTGAAAATCCCGAGTATCCTGTCTGCGGATCTGAAGACTGTAATCCTGTTCCTGTTTTAACTGTTTCTGTTTTTGAAGAAAAGCCAGTTCCATTTCAGTATTGGATTTCTTTAACACATCAGAAAGAACGCAGTATAAAAGGATACAGATAAGGACCATAAATACTGCCAGGATCAGAAACATATGATCAATTTTTTCTGTATAAATTGTAGACAGAAAATATAGCAGCTGGAATACAAAGAGGAAGAGGAATAAAGGGATCAGTTTAAAGTTCTTTCTCATGACTGCAATCCTCCTCTGGTTGTTTTTCTTGTGGGCTGCAATTGAGCCTAGACAGAACAGAAGCGGTATATGTTTCTGCTTCCTTATATTTTTTCATATCCATCAGATACATGACAGACATGATGTGATTCTCAATATCATGATTCCATTTCCGGAGACCGGCATATTCATTACTTAACTGAACGGAATCGTTTATCTGCTTTTTCATCAACTCAATTTCCATTTTTTTCTGTAAATATTCTCTGTGCTGCTGGGCTAAAGAACGAACTGCACGCAGAAACAGCAGATAACTTCCGAGGCATATGATCCAGTAAATGATGCTCAGAGCCAGAACTGCTTCGGGCTTTTTCTGAAGGAAAATTATAACATTGAGAAAAACCGGAGCGACCAGTGGCAGTAACAGTTGTAAAAAGGTGAGTATTTTCAAATAATCTATACACTGCCGCAGGATTTCTGATATTTTCCAGAGAAGAAACAGGCCAAGCAGGATGTTGGAGAGTTCAATGACGAAATATTCTGCAGGTGAACAGCTGGATATCAGGTTGTGCGGAGTATAGGTATCGGTCGGTATAAAAAGATTATGAAGTGCAATGAAAACACTGGTACATAAAATTTCCGGACAGATTATCAGCAGCTGGAAAATAAAATAAACGGCTAATTTTTTCATAAAAGATGCCTGGAATAAAAAAAGTGTTACAAGAAATGTTGTAAGCTGAAATACGATTGTAATTCCATTATGCTGTGATTCACGTTTGATCCAAAATAACAGTGCCATAAATACTGACAGACACAAAAACAGCGGGAGTGAGATCTTGTGTTTGCTTGGCAGGATCCTGCAGCAAAAGTAAAGCAGTCCAAAACACAGATAAAGGCTGGATAGAATACACAAGAATAGATTGATCATATGACTGCTCATTTACTGCACCTTCCTGTGACCGGCAAGCATCATGAAAGCAAACGCGTCCTTAAACTGCTGGTAATAAGATCTGCTGACAGGGATCTCTGTATTATCAGAAAGTATAATGCCTTTATGACTGTAAGTACGTACAGCATGAAGATTAACGGCAAAGCTGTTATGGCAGAGACAGAAATCTGGTTTCATTCTTTCTGTAAGAGCTGTCAGTCTTTCCTTTGTTGTATATGTTCCTGTTCTGGTATAGATGATGGTCTGCCTCAGATTCCGTTCCAGATAAAGAATATCGGAGCAGAGCACCTGATAATTGCGTGAATTTCCGGAGAAATTCATCACCGGATGCGAAATGCGTTATTTCAAAAGCTCCCGGAGGATATTTTTGCAGAATAGTATGTATTATTTCATAATGTGAAGGATTGTCTTCGCAGATTGCAAGTTTCAAAATTGGATTAAACTCCTTTTGATTAGGTTAAATTGGTAATGTCGTCTGGTTTATAAACCAAAGCTTTTGATAATCATACTACAAAAAATGGAGAGGCGCAATTCGTTCTGGGGAGAGAAAAAGAGATAATTTTTTGGGATTTATAACAAATGTGTATTTTACAGAAGTTACAATAGGTTTATCAAAAAAATAGAAGCAATATATTTTTGAAAATCGAAACAGGAAGGAAATGAATATGAGACTTTTAGAAATTCAAGAGTAATAGGAGATAAGTAAAAAAATCTAAAATCTAAATATGTAGTCAAATATAGTTATTTATGTATTTTGACATTATATTTAAAAGTGGCATGATATAATCAAAACTATAGAAATCTTCGTAAATAATGCATCTTATTCAGAGCGTGAAATCCTGCGATATATCTTCCTTGTCTTTCGCACTTTGCTGAACTGTCTCAAATGCATTATAAAACAATAAAATCTTTTGGGTATTTTCAAATGAGGAGGGGCTAATGAAGAAAACAAAGAAAATTTGCTATAAGCTGTTGGCACTTATTTTAGTATGTGTGATAACTCTTTCTGTCAATAGTGTGGAAGTGGTTCATGCGGCAGGTATTAGCAAGGATAGAGCAGAGCAGATGTATGTTTATGTATTAAAAAAATGGCTGGCACAGGGAGTGTATGTTACAGTTAATAATGATATTGGAAATTATGTAACGAATACAAAAAAAGGCCGACAGAAAGAATCCCACTCAGTACAATTTTTGCCCGGGATGATGGGTATTATACGATTGAGGATTTAAATGGAGACGGAATTCCGGAATGTGCCATAGGTTCAGGGGTTGGAAGAAGAGGATACATGCTTATCCTTACAATATACAATAACAATATTGTAAGATTGTTGAGTGTATTCAGAACTACGGGATATGCTACTCCGGGCCTTTATTATAATAAAAGCAAAAATACATTTGCGATTATACAATTGACAAGTGCAAGAACTTGTGCAAGACATATTTATCGAATTCGAAATAATCAATTAAGCAGAGTTACAACAATAGCGGATTCTGTGGGACAGATGCTTGGAAATGGGAAAGTGCCAGTATTTTATTATGTAAATGGAAAGAAAGTATCAAAATCTACCTATATGAAACGATATAATGCATATGTGAAATATGCAAAGCAGTTAAAACAGGTAATTGTGTAAGTAAAAAGCGAGGAGAAATATGATATAGGATATAGTGGTAGCAGCAATAATAACAGCGGTTACTATAATAGCGATACAGGTTATACAAGTTCTGATTCTTATGGTGAATCTTACAATAGTGGCGGTGGGAAATAAAAAATATGGTAGATATGGAACAAATAATATGATTGTCTTGTAGTCTGACTCCATCATAAGACTTTGCGTTTTATGATGGAGCTTTTTGAGCAGGTTTAAACCTTTTCAATTAGTTTTTGTAAAAACCGTTAAAATGCAAAAGTTGGGGGATAAAGCATATGAAGAAGTGTCCGAGATGTGGAAAAGAGAATATAGATGAGGCAAGATTTTGTATATGGTGCAGAGAAGAACTTCCTGTAAAAAAAACAAAAAAAGGTGTAATTATAGCAAGCATAGCTATAGGATTTGCAGCAGTAGTTATAGTGGGAGGAGGTTATAAAATGCTGTCAGGTACTCGATCAGCAGATGATCAATATGATGAAGTTGGCGAGTTTGACAGTGCAGGATATGCTGTGGTTGAAAAAGAGACAGATGCTGATGCAAGTGAAAACTATATGGTTTATGGTTTGATAAACGAGGATGGAGAAGAAATTTTGCCTTGTGAATACGCAAGCATTGACAGTTCTATGGATCATTATGGATATAGAAGGATTTCTAAACTTCCCTATCCGTTCGATTATACTGAAGAATATTTTGGCGTTATAAGTCTTGACGGAAATATAATGATATCCGAGGACTATCCCGTGATTAGTAATATAGGTGATTCCGGATACTATATAGCAAAAGAAACTGGAACAAATATGTGGGGAATTATTAATGAAAATTTTGAATGGATTAAAGAATCAAATTATTCATGGATAAGTGTAATCAGAGATGACTATGGAGATGCAGTAGAGATAAATGGAAGTTATATGTTGGTAGCGGGATATGATTTTCAGGAAGGACATGCTGCTGGAATTATAAATATGTATGGCGAAATGATTGTACCTATGGAATATTATGACATTCTGCCATCATTAAATGGAGGATGTGTAGTAGTGACAGATCAGAATGGTTATTATGGTGCAATAGATTTAAAAGGAAATATAGTAATTCCATGTGAATACGTTGATATTGAAGATGTATATGAGTTGTTGAGATAATTTACTGTTAATATATAGAAAATCTATTCATACATACAAAATCTATAGTTGAAAAAGACATAATGTGTTTGAAGCGTGTAAATAATAAACGAGAAATTTCTGAAAATAATACATGAGAAAAGAAGAAGGGAGATATACATATGGAAGATATAAAGATATGTCCAAACTGTGGGAGGAGAGTATCCGAACAGGGAACATTTTGTCCATTTTGTGGTGCGGAAATAAATAAAAATCCTGTAGCTAAAAAACCAGTAGCAAACAGACCACAGTATACAAAGGAAATGCAACAGAAAATCTCACAACAGATGGAATTAAACAAAAGGGTTCAGAGACTGAAAAAGAAGAAAGAAATTTTAGAGTTAAAGATTAATAATTACGATAGATTAAGTAAAAATGAGATTCCAAATTGTAGACCAAATGAAAATGCACCGGATATGGAGGTCAGAATTAAACAAAAAGAAACTTTTGACGTCAAATGGACGGCAGCTGCAGTTACGGCATTTATAGAATGTATTTCAGTGTTTATTCCATGGGTATCAATATATTATGGAAGAATTATACAGGGAATGTCAATCAGTTGTGCTGGATTTTTTGAGTTGGTATATGGATTACTAAGTGGAAATGAGTGGATTGAATATCAAAAGGAGTGGCTTACACCATTTGTTGTCATTGATTTATTTGGATTTATTGTGCTTGGCTTAAATGCATATTTTATCTGGAAAATTTTGAAAAAGGAAAAAGATTTGGAGAGATTGGGATTCTGTGCCGGAGGAAGCGGACTGTTTGTTGTGATACTACTTTTTTTGTATAAGTTATTTATAAAAGCAAATATGGGAGATGATTATGAATGGATTGCGATTTATACGCAGATTGGATTCTGGCTTATGTTTATTGGTGGAATTGTGCTGGTTTGTATCATGCAGTTTTATGAGGAAGAAAATAAAAAGGTAAATTTAAAGTTGGAAGTTCTTAATTATGATCCGGTGATTCCGATTCGTATGAAGCATCTTACGATTACTAGTAAAAACAATGGATATTTAGTATTAGAATTGTTATATGATGAATTTGAGTGGACTTTTATTGAAGATTTAACAGTGAATATTCAGTTAGTAAAGCGAAATGGAAGTGCATGGACTCTCGTTAGAAGTGCAGTATTTGATAAAAAAGGGGAAGGCGTTACAGTATTTCAAATACCTGATGAAGGTTATGATTTTGAGAACATAGAAAGTGCCCGAGTTAATATCTTGTCCTATAATATATCAAAGCAACAGGAAATAGGCTGTGGTTATTCGGCATATAGTGATTATTCAGCAGAAGATATCAGGCGTGTCAGATCGTCTTATGGTGCACCACATGTTGTTATGTGTAGTGAAAAAAATATCGGTAATGAACATCAGTGTAGCTGTGGTCAAATATATTCAAATAAGTTGAATATATGTCCGCTTTGTCGAAAGATCAGACAGGGATGAGAGGAAATAAAATATGCAAGAGAATGGATTTTATGGTAGAAATATACAGAAATCAGAAGTAGAAATTACAAAAGAAATTAAAAACCTGGAAAATGAGATAGAGAAGCTGGATGATTGCTGCAATACTTTATGGGTTTTAAAAGAAAAAAAGAGAATGGAATTCAAAGCAAATATGCAAAAACATCAAGCCAGTGTAAATAAAACAACGGGAAATATTGGAGAAACTGTTGTGGTTAGAAATAATCAAAAAAAGGAACAGGAAGGGGATATTTACCAGAAGAAACAAATAAATCAGAAAAGTAATAGAACAATGATTAATCGATTTTGTCCATATTGTGGTGCTCCTGTAAATGGAATGAGATTCTGCGGACAGTGTGGAAATAAAGTAAATGATTGAGAGAAAGGGGCTGTTGTAGATAGCCCCTTTAAAGATTAGCAACATAAAGAAGAATGGGAGGAATATAATGGCAGGAATAATAAAATGTCCGAAATGTGGAAGGGAAATATTATCGGATGCCAATTTTTGCTCATTTTGTGGAATTAAGATTGAAGGCGGTATAGCCAAGTCCACAGTACAGGAAGAAAATACAGAAGAATATGAAAAAGAAATACAGAAATATTCGGATGAAATCAATGAATTGGCAGATAATTATAATGTGTTAAAAAGTGAAGAAATAAAACTGATAAAAAAGAAGCAGTGTCTAAAATTGAAAGTGGATAATTATCATAAACTAATGGAGGGGGAAATTCCCAATTGTGAGAAAAATGAAGAGGCTCCAGATATGGCAGTCGTGGAAAATGAAACAGGCATATGGCGTATTATGATGATTATTTCTTTGGGAGGGATTATAGCAGCATTTGTACCCTGGGCTACAGTATATTTTGAAAACTCATTACATGGTATGTCTCTTAGCAGTATGAAAATGCTTTTACAAGTAGTGGGTGATGTGGCATTTCATGATAAATGGTCGGAAAGTGGTGCTGTAAATAATATGTTATATTTGCTAATTGGTGTTTCGATTTTGAGTTTGTGTATAGTGGGATTGAATATTTACTTTCTGGCAGGAGTTATACAGAAGAAAAAAGAGGAGTTGACCTACAGAGCAATAGCAGCTGGTTTGAGTTCAATAGTGCTTTCAGTAAGTATGTTTTTGATTGTATTGAGTATCAATTCAAGCTTAAATAAATGGTTGACATTAAGAGTTGGACCAGGTATATGGTTTTTGGGAATTATAGGTGCCTTTCTTGTGATATGTGCATGCACTGGGAGAAAAAGAAAAAAAGAAAAACTGATATATGAATGGGATGTGATAAATTTTGATCCTGTACTACCAATACGCTGTAATAAGTTAAAAATTACCCAGGAATATAGTCTTGAACTGGAATTAACATGTGAGGAATTTGAATGGACAAATGTGGAATGAATTATAGCAGAAGTGCAGATGGTCAAAAATACGCAAAATATAGAGACTCTTGCACGTTTTGTAACTTTTTCAAAATTTAGAGATAAGAAATTTAGTGCAGAACTGCCAGATGCACGATTTGATTTTGATGATGTTTTGACTGTTCGAGTAAATATATTGAAATACATCATTTCCGGATATTCAGAAAAAGAAATAGAAACTGGAAGTGGATATTCTGTACTAAGTGATTATATCCCAGAAGAATTGGCATTGATCAGGAATTCAGAAGAAGATTTTGTAATATGTCAGGAAAAGAACTTTATAATGGAATATCAATGTAGCTGTGGACAGATATATGCAAAACAGTTGCAGATTTGTCCAATGTGTGGAAAAAGCAGGAGAGAGTAAAATGAACAGGGGATTATTAGTAGAGAAATATGAAATGCAGCGTAAAAATCTTGTGGAAGCAATGGATGATATAAAAGAAAAGATAAAAAAACTTGAGAAAGAATGCGCAGAGTTAGAGGAAAAAGAAAAAGACCTACATAAAAAACTGGAAATTACAGGTTGTAAAAAATCGGTTCAACAGAAAAAGGAGCATGATGAATCGAAAGATATCAGAAAAGAATTGATAAAATACTGTTCGCGAAGTGGAAACTTTGTAAATGGAGTTCAATATTGTAGTAAATGTGGAAAAAAAATTAATTAAGGTAAAAGTAAAGATTTATATAACATTGTAAATGGAGTAAAAGTACATGGTAATTGTTTGGCAATCTGAAAAGAGGATATATGATACGAAGAAATGTACAGATGCCGGAAGTAAAGTGCTTGGCGTTGTTTTTGCATTAACAGAGATTGCATTTTTGACGAATGTTTGATAGAGAAAAATAAGAAATGATATATGAATGGGATGTGATAAACTGTGGAAAAAATAAAATTTGTTTATATTTCAGTGTTAATAGTTTGTGGTTTTGTTCTGGTAAAAAAAGCAGATGATCGAGAAATGCTTTTGGTGTTAAATGAAGTGCAAAATGAGGATAAATCAATCGTCCAATGGGAAGATGAGAACTTTGGAGAGTCTATATGCAAAGCTTTTGGAAAAGATAAAGTAACTTATACAGACATTGAATATGTAACGGGAATTGATATAGATTCTCAGTATGTAGTAAGAGTATATTCAGAAAATAAAGAAAATGAATATATTTTTAAGACAAATGACGGTGAATGTGTAATGCTTGCGCCACAGGAGTTTACGACATTGGATGATCTGAAAAAGTTTCCGAATCTTCGAAAACTGTATTTAAATGAATGTAGAGTAGAAAATAATGAGGCTCTGGGAGAGTTAGAGGGATTGGAACAATTGAATTTAGATAAATATGCAATAGATTCGCTTGATGTTTTAGAAAGACTGACGGCATTAACAGATTTGACTGTTAGTGGAGTGGATCTTAGAAGTCTGCAACCGCTAACAGGAATGACGGAAATGAAAAATTTATGGTTAAGCAGTGATAATATTACGGATATTGATGATTTGTCCGGGCTCGTTAACTTAGAGGAATTGGTATTATATGGAAATCAGATAGAGGATATATCATCTCTGAGGAATCTAAAAAAACTTACAAAATTAAATTTGGACGAAAATCTAATAGAGGATGTAGAACCGTTAGCTGATCTGACAAATCTTAAGGAGTTATATCTGCAGGATAATCCGATTAAGAATATGGATTCACTTAGAAATCTTACAGGAACAGAAATAAGAAATTGAAACATCGATTTTTGATAAGTAAAACAGACAGGCGGATTCAAGGGATACAATTTGTCTATGGGAAGGATAGAAAAAATGTGTTAAATATGTAGCAAAATATAGTTGTTTATGTGAAGACATGCGATTTCGGGAGTCTGTGTGATACAATCAGGATATGGAAACAAAGAAGCGATTTTAAAGATTTTGTGCGTGAAAAATTATTAATTCCTGGTACTTTCAAGCGCTGAATATAGAATATATGTGAAAGCGGTATTGTTTCCATGGGAGAAGAAAAATATTATAAGAATGACTGGCTGTAAATCATTATGGACATATATAAAGCGGTTGAAGGTTACCAGAAAAAGTAAAGGAGAGATTGGTATGAAGAAAGTAAGAAAAGTCTGTTCCAAATTGTTGACACTTATTTTGGCATATATAATAATCTGTTCTGTACCAGTGCGGGCTGGTGAAAATGACTGGATGACAAGTGCAAAAGAAGTAAGGTTTAATACAATTACCAGAGGGACTGCCCGCAACAATATGAATCCTACTCTGATGGATCCTTGGCGTAGTTTTGGAGAAAATTTTTATTTCAGTGTTCCGGTCAAAATGAACATAACTATTATTCTATCTATTCAAGGAAATCAAAGTGTATATTTGGGATTAAATAATAATCAGGGAAATTATTTGTGCTCTAGCGATACAGGGACGTATAATAGAGCGAAAAATCAGAGCAGTTTTATTATACAGCGGGTTTGTGAGCCTGGAGAATATTATATTCGTTTATCGAAGATTTTTAAATCTGATTCTGAACAGTATCCATATGCAATTAAAGTTCAGGCAAAGCTCGCAAATTCTGTGAATATAAAATCTGTAAGGAGAGTTACGACTTCAAAGGTCAGAATAACATGGAATAATGTGGGTAACGCTACGGCATATGAAATATTCAGAAATTATTCTGCCAGAGGAACTTTTAAGAAAGTTGCAACGGTAAATGGAAAAATTACTTCATTTTCTGATAGCAGGTTAAAAAGAGGAAGGAGTTATTATTATATTGTTCGTGCATATAAGATTGTAAATGGAGTAAAAATGTATAGTAATGCTTCGGGAGCAAGAGGAATTAGAATGTAAGAATATACAGAGTAGTAACAGCTAAATTTGGGATTGTTACGATATTTATTTCTTATTATGCTGATTTATGTGAGTTAATGCTGTAAACATTGCTAATAATATGAAGATAAATCCATTGTTCAAAGGGATGGTGAAAAATTAGGAGTAGTTTTCTGATTTTTCATATGTATAAACAGAAAGTGATTTATAGCCATGTGAAGCAATTTATTCAGATGTTAGGGAAAAGAGGATTGTTTATGGAAAAAAAGAAAGCAATAGAAAAATTTTTACGAACAATGATGCTTATTATCATGTCTGTAGTTATATGTTTGGGAATAACCAAGTCAGCTTATGCGAAGGTATCGGATTCAACTAAAACAGCAGCAAAGAAAGCATATCAAAATCATATGAAAAAACAGGGCGGAGTGTATTTTACAATGTGGGATGTAGACAGAGATGGATTGAAAGAATTACTGGTAACGTCTGGATATCCAAAAGTTGGAAACACTCCGGAGTATGCTGATGTGTATACATATGTAAATGGAAAAGTGAAATATGCAGGAAAAATAGGAAGCCCTATGTCAGGAATTTCATATAATTCATCTACGAAAAGGCTGCATGCATCCAGAGGGGGCGGAGGTAGTATAGAATATTGGTATTATACCTTGACAAAAAATAAAAAAGTAAGGCAAGTGATGTGTGGTGCTTATATAAATGGAGTAAAGAATGGTAAGGAACAATACAGATGTATTTATAATGGTAAAAGTATTTCTTTTAATAAATGGTTGAAAATTACAAAAAAGTGGTCATCACAAAGCAGAGACATGAAATATTATTGGAATACACAATATAACAGAAAAAAATACATATGAAATAACTTTTGTTCAAAAAGAAAAAAGTTTGAAAATCATTATGGACATATATAAAGTGATTGGAAGTATCAGGAAACTTTTGGTAATAATACAAATGACGAAGGAATAGACAGAGAGTGGGAATGGGGTAGCTTACAAGAGCTTCCCATTCCTGCTTTTCCTTTCTCGTATAGATAATCGGTAAGATGTTCTCTGTAAAGGACAATCAGCCCCTTTATTATTTCTCAGAGTATTTTTCAATTACACAATTCTGAATTCAGTGCAACCTGAAAAGCACTGTTTCCGGGAATGAATAGGATTACGGAGAAGTAGTTAATTATTGAAGTTTTTGCAGCGAAAG
>ERZ772954.1422-NODE-1422-length-18579-cov-3.059652_pt1 | contig 18579 bp, 16 predicted proteins | sample MGYA00580684_ERZ772954 | MGnify/ENA primary metagenome ERZ772954 (study PRJEB29015, sample SAMEA2737654) | human gut metagenome | biome: human gut; feature: human-associated habitat; material: faeces | place: China | collected 2012 ...
CGCAGTGGGCTATGATCTTTTCTGTAAAATGCTTAGCGAGGCGGTCAAAGAGGCAAAGGGTATTCATACTATGGAAGACTTCGAGACTACCATTGATCTGAATATGGATGCTTTTATTCCGGACACCTACATCAGCAATGAATTCCAGAAGCTGGATATTTATAAGCGCATTGCAGGGATTGAGTCCCAGCAGGAGTATGATGATATGCTGGAAGAACTGATCGACCGGTTTGGGGAGCCGCCGAAAGCAGTGCTGAATCTGCTAGCTATTGCAAGACTGAAAGCACTGGCACATCAGGGCTACATTACGGAAATCAAGCAGATGCAGCGTGAGATCAGGATCACCCTTTACGAAAATGCACATCTGAACCCGGAAGGAATTCCGCCGCTGGTTGCCAAATACCGCAGACAGCTGCAGTTCAAGCCGGACAAAGAGCCGAAGTTCCTGTTTGCGCCAGTGGGGGATATTGTGCAGGCGCTGACGGTGTTTGCGAAGGAACTGATGGAATTGGTGGAAGAGGAAGGAAAGAGCGAAAAGTAGTAGGCGGCTGGGCTGTTGAATGCTTTCGGATATTTTGATTTAAAGTAGGTTTTGGGTGGAGAAGATCCGATGGAAATTCGCGAAAATTGTGTGAATTCTATCAGATTTTCCCCTTTCTACTTGCCCTCATGGGAAAAAAGTTTTATACTCTTATTAGCGTGTCCGCATTGGGAAATCATGCTGGCTGTGCGTGGTGACTAAGCGGCACATCAGTGAAAGGTGATCAATATGAAGAAAATCGTGAAGAACACAACCGTAGTGGCATTAAGTGGCGTAATGGCAATTGGAATGCTTTCCGGATGTGGAAGTAAGTCTATAGATGGAGAGAAGACCGTTGCAACTGTAGATGGCACAGACATTCCTATGGGTGTTGTAAGTCTGTATGCACGTGAGTCACAGGCACAGACGGTTGCTATGTATAAGAGCTTTATGGGAAGTGCAGGAAATATCTGGAGCCAGGTAGTAGATGAGAATGCTGGTACTACATACGGTGAGCAGGCTGTAGGACAGTTCCTGGAGCAGGTTGAGCTGATGTACATCATGAAGGAGAAGGCAGCTGATTACGGTGTTGAGGTTACTTCTGATGATGAGACTGCTATTGCAGATGCAGCAGCACAGTTTATGCAGGACAATGACGAGGACACTCTGAAGGAGCTTGCTGTTTCCGAAGACCAGGTTAAGACTCTTCTGGAGCTTGAGACTTACCGTCAGAGAATTTACGATCCGATCCGCAATGAGGCTGAGGTTAACATAACGGATGAGGAGGCACAGCAGTCTTCTTTCAGCTATGTAAGTATTTCCATCAGTGGAGATGACCTTACCGATGATGATATTGCTACCCGCAAGGAGCAGGCACAGGAGATCCTGGATAAGATGAAAGAGGATCCGACAGCAGACATGGGCGAGACAGCCAAGGCTGTTGATGATACTTACAGCGGACTGACCGGAACTATTTTCACAAATGACAGTGATGATGAGGATATTTCCAATTCTTATGATGACGCTGTTGTAGAAGCGCTGAGAACTCTGAAGGACGGCGAAGTTTACGGCGAGCTGGTTGAGACTGATAGCAGCGTATACGTGCTTCGGATGGACAAAGTAAATGACGAGGATGCAACCGCTTCCAAGAAAGAGTCCCTTGAGAACACCAAGCGCAGCGAATACTATTCCGAGACAACTCAGAAATGGCTGGATGATGCTGATATTACTGTAAATGATAAGGTGCTTTCTACTTTGACAATTACAGATGAGCACAGTTTCACAATTAAAGAGACTACAGCGGATACAAGTGAAGATGCAGCAGCAGATACAACAGATGCTACTGAGGATACTGCTTCTGAGGATGTCGAGGCAGCAGATGAGAGCGATGATGCTGATACTGCTGAGACAGATGCTGCAAAGAGCGACAGCGCAGAGGAAGCTGATACTACAGACAGCGCTGACAGTACAGACGAGACTGCAGAAGCGAACAGTGCAGACAGCAAGGCCGAGGACAGCAGCGAGAGCGCTGATTCTGAGGAGAACTAAAAGTGAGATAAAGACCGAAACTTGTTATATCGTATGTATTGCAAAATGTTTTCTGAAAGAATTGAGATTATATAAAGTGGAGAAAATGATAAAAGAGCCTGCCTGGGGTGATTCGGGCGGGCCCTTTGTCTATACAAAGTAAAATACTTATGAAAAAAAGCTTTTCGCTACAAAGTAAGGTTTGAGAAAATGCAGGTACAGCAGATTGAACATGTGGATAACAATTACACAGGGGGACAACATGAAAAAGATACTTCTTATTGCAACCGGGGGGACCATTGCTTCCAAATATACAGCAGAGGGGCTGGCACCGCAGATTTCTGCAGATGAGCTGTTGGAATATATTCCTGAAGCCCGGGAATTCTGCACCATTGATACCGTTCAGCCTTTTGCCCTGGACAGTACCAATGTGTGCGCAGACCATTGGCTGAAGCTGGCCAGACTGATCGAATCCAAATATGAATTTTATGATGGCTTTGTGCTTTGCCATGGAACGGACACTATGGCATATACGGCTGCTGCTTTGTCTTATCTGATCCAGAATAACCGCAGACCTATCGTGATTACCGGTGCACAGAAACCTATTGATCTGGCAATTACAGATGCACGTTCCAATCTTCTGGACAGTCTCCGCTTTGCCTCTCACGACCGCGCTCATGGAATTTCCATTGTGTTTGGGGGAAAAGTGATCGCAGGAACCAGAGCAAAGAAGGAATTTTCCAAAAGCTACAATGCCTTTTCCAGCATTAATTATCCGGATATTGCATCCATTCACGATCAGAAGATCATTTTTTATATTGATGACAAAGACCAGTCCACCAAGCCACTGGTGTTTTATCATGAGATGAATCAGAAGATTTTTCTGCTCAAACTGATTCCAGGGATTGACGGGAAAGTATTGGATGCTCTTTTTCCATCTTATTCCGGACTGATCATTGAATCCTTCGGTGTAGGCGGTCTGCCTCATTACGAAAATGATAATTTTATAGATGCGATCGCGCATTGGATTGAAGCTGGCAAGCCTGTGTGTATGGCGACCCAGGTTACCCATGAGGGAAGTGACATGGAAGTTTACCAGGTTGGAAAAGTCATCAAGGAACGGTTCCCGGTGCTGGAGTCTTATGATATGACGCTGGAGGCGTCTGTAACGAAAATGATGTGGGCGCTGGGACAGACATGGGATATGGAGAAGTTTAAGGAGTTATTTTATACGACTATTAATCATGATTTATTGTTCCTGTAAGTAAGTCTTGAAATTTTCTGGAGTGTTAGGCTAAAATAAAAAAGCTGAAATCATGGAGCTGATAATACTTTCAGAGAATCTTTATGAATGGAGAGCAAGGCAACAGACTCAAATTCATATCAGAGATGGGATATCGGTTTTGAAAACATATTTTCTGGAATACTGGAGGACATATATAAATGAACAAAAAAGAAATTTCTGAAATCAAGAAACAGCTGACACCAGCCAACTGCAACATTACCAGAATTTGTGGATGCTATGTGGATGCTGAAAAGAATAAAAAAACAGAACTGAAAGAAGCATTCCTTTCCCTTTCGGAGGAAGAAATGTTCAAATATTTTGAAATATTCAAGAAAACCCTTTCTGGTACTCTTGGAAAGAACCTGATGAATATGGAATTCCCACTGGCAGAGGAAAAAGAGGGCGGCAAACACGAATTTCTCATGAAGCTCCGCGCCAGTAAACTGAAGGATGACGCTTTAATCGAGAGCTTTTATGACAAAATTATTGAAAATTACGATTATCCGGAAAATTACTACATAATCCTGGTACACGCTGTGTACGATATCCCGGGAAGAACTTCAGATGGAATCGATATGGATGATGCTTCTGAAGAGATTTATGAGCACCTTCTTTGCAGTATCTGTCCAGTGAAGCTGTCTAAAGCAGGTCTTTGCTACAATGCGGAGGCAAATTTGATCCAGGACCGTATCCGTGACTGGATCGTGGAAATGCCAGAGAACGGCTTCCTTTTCCCGTTATTTAATGACAGAAGCACAGACATCCACGGCATGCTCTACTATTCCAAGAATGCAGAGCAGCTTCATGACATTTTCGTGGACGAAGTGTTTGGATGTACAGCACCGCTTTCCGCAGGCGGACAGCGTGATTCTTTCAACATGCTGGTGGAGGAAACCCTTGGTGACGACTGCCAGTATGACACAGTTATTGGAATCCATGAGAAATTGAACGAGATCATTGAAGCACAGAAAGATTCCCCAGACCCGGTTGTGCTCACTCAGTCTGAGGTGAAACGTCTCTTTGAGGACTGCGGTGTAGAAGACGAGAAACTGGAAACTTTTGATAACCAGTATGAGGCTGTAGCCGGTGAAAAAGCCACCATGGTAGCCTCTAATATTACCAATACCCGTAAATTCGAGATCAAAACTCCGGATGTAGTGATCCATGTTGAACCAGATAAAGTGGAACTGGTGGAGACCAGGATCATTGACGGCCGCAAGTGTCTGGTGATTCCTATGGAAGACGTAGAGATCAACGGAATCCGTGTGCGGATGGGCGGGGAGAGCAGTGAGGAATCCGAGGAAGAGTTTGAGTAATATTCTTGGTTGTGATAAAATTTTTTTGCCGAATATGAAATATAAAAGGCTTGTTGTAAAAGAAATAGTTGTAAAACAAATAGTTTTAAAACAGGAAGGATGCAATTCTTGGCGAGTTGCATCCTTCCTGTTTTTGCCTGGATGAGGGTTTCATAATGGGGGCATGCAAATTGTGGGAATGATTTTGGGGCGTAATCTGGAATTAAGAATATCAGAAGTAAAACCTAAATAATTCTACGATTGTAGAAAAAGTGATTGACATTTAATTTCTACAGATGTAGTATATAACCAACTTCTACAAAAGTAGAAAATGAAACTGGTTAAAATGATAGCACTTATGGCGGCGGTGACATTAAGTGGTTGTTCAGCTGGAACTTTAGAAAATACCGGAAATTCTGCCTCTGATTCTGCTGCAAATATAGTATCTTCAAATAAAAAGGCTTCTTCATCCACGAAGGGATCAAATACTGTAAGTTCCATTGGTACGGCAGGTAATACTGCAAGTGGTGCAGCAGGTAATACCGCAAATAGCACAGCAGGTAATACTACAGGTGGCGCGGCAGGGAATACCATAGCCAGTACAGCAGGTAATACCACAGCTGGCACAGCAGGTAATACCACAGGTGGTGCGGCAGGGAATACCACAGCCAGTACAGCAGGTAATGCCACAGCTGGTACGACAAGTAATACCACAACTGCCACAACAGATGCTACATCCGATATTCTTTCCACCACAACAATCACCCTGTATGATAGTGATGGAAATACAGTTTCTGTAGAAAGAACAATTTACAAAAATTATGACTGCGAATATGTAGATGCTGACGGTATGGAATATAGCACCGATGACGATGTTTATTTTACAGATGAAAATGGAAAGACCTACCAGTCCTTAAATGACAGTACCCATTATTTTGGTGCCGAGTTAGAGCAGCATGTATTACAAGATGCCAATGGAAACGGTGTGACAGTTACAGAAACAACTAATGGAGATTATTACTATATGGATGATAATGGTACTGGTTATATTGACAACGGCGACGGAACCTGGACGGATGAGAATGGGAATAGTTATACAGAATAAGAGGAGGGATGCGGCTGAAAGTTTTTTTCAAAAAGGTGTCAGGCTGTGTACCATTCTCGGGCTATAGAAATGTGGTGTTTGGCTTTTTTAGTCATACACCCTTTTTTTGTATTAAAGACTGGCAAAAATCCTCAGTGGAATAAATCGCAGTGCTGTGTTAATATAGAAGAAAATTGTTATTGTTTATTGGTAACGCAAAATCGCAGAAAGGACGGCTGTCTTATGGGAATCTACCTGAATCCGGGGAATAATAAATTCAAAAGAGCGGTGAATTCGGATATTTACGTGGATAAAACAGGATTAATAAAATATACAAATAGTATTGTCGATACGCTGCAGTCCTGTGTATGTGTCAGCAGACCAAGGCGTTTTGGAAAGTCTATGGCAGCAGATATGCTTACGGCTTATTACAGTAAGGGCTGTGATTCCAGAGAACTCTTTTCCGGTTTGGAAATTGCCAAGGATGAAAGCTTTGAGGAACATTTGAATAAATACGATACCATTTTTCTGAACATGCAGGAATTTTTGAGCAGAAGTTCAAATGTGAAGGAATTGTTGGAGAGAGTAGAAGGCAAAGTAATCCGCGAATTGAAGAAACAGTACCCTGATGTGGAATTATATGACGAAAATGATCTGGCGGAAACTATGCAGGATATTTTTGCAGAAAGTGAGTGCCCTTTTATAGTTATTATTGACGAGTGGGATTGTATTTTCCGGGAGTTCAAACATGATAAGGCTGCGCAGGAGATTTACCTTGATTTTCTGCGTGATCTGCTTAAGGATAAAGAATACATTTATCTTGCCTATATGACGGGAATTTTGCCAATAAAGAAATACGGAACCCACAGTGCACTGAATATGTTCGATGAATTTTCAATGATTGATCCGGGCCCCTTGGCTGAATATGTAGGTTTTACAGAAAAAGAAGTAGAAGCACTTTGCCAGAAGTATCAGATGGATATTAATGAGATCAAAAACTGGTATGATGGTTATTCTTTTGAAGAAGTAGAATCTGTATACAGCCCGAAGTCGGTTGTGAGCTGCATGCGCCTTGGAAAACTGGGAAATTATTGGAATCAGACAGAGACTTTTGAGGCATTGCAGATTTATATTGATATGAATTTTGAAGGACTCCGGGATGATATATTAAGTATGATTGCCGGAGAAACAGTACCAGTGAACACCAGAAGCTTTACAAATGATATGACAACTTTCAGAACAGAGGATGATGTACTTACACTGTTGATTCACTTGGGCTATCTGGGGTATCGTTATGCAGATAAAACAGTTTTTATTCCAAATGAGGAGATTCGTTCCGAATATGTAAGCGCTATTGCTGTGTCTGATTGGGGTGAAGTTTCTAAAGCATTAAAAAATTCAGCAGATACATTGCAAGCCATATGGCAGGGAAGAGAAGAGCAGGTCGCAGAGGGCATTAGGCAGGCGCACTTTGAAACATCTCATCTCCAATATAATGACGAAAATGCGCTTAGCTATACCATTTCGCTTGCACTTTATGCAGCACGTAATTTTTACACAGTACACCGGGAACTCTCAGGGGGAAAAGGCTTTGCAGATATTGTTTATGTTCCAAGAAAGCGCTTCTTAGATAAACCAGCATTGGTAGTTGAATTAAAATGGGATAAAAACGCAGAAGGTGCAATCCAGCAAATTAAGGAGAAAGAATACTGTCGCAGTCTGGAAGAATACAAGGGAAACTTGCTGTTAGTCGGAATTAATTATGATAAGAAAACACAGGTGCATACCTGTAAAATAGAACAATACAGAAAAGAGGAATCCATATGACTCTGGCACAACTTCGTTACGCGATTACGGTGGCGAATTCCAATTCTATGAATGAAGCTGCCCGGAATCTTTTTATATCACAGCCCAGTTTGTCCTCAGCAATCCGTGAACTGGAGGAGGAAATCGGAGTGGAGCTTTTTCGCAGGACCAACCGTGGAATTTCCGTAACCCCTGAAGGCGAGGAATTCTTAGGCTACGCCCGCCAGGTGGTAGAGCAGTACGAGCTGATCGAATCCAAATACGTTTCCAAGGAACATACCAAGAAGAAATTCAGTGTTTCCATGCAGCACTACACCTTCGCAGTAAATGCTTTCGTGGAAATGGTGAAGCAGTTCGGAATGGACGAATACGAATTCGCCGTCCACGAAACCCGCACCTACGACATCATCACCGACGTAAAAGACTTCAAAAGCGAGATCGGCATCCTTTACCTGAACGACTTTAACCACAAAGTCCTTGAGAAACTTTTCCACGAGTTCAATTTGGAATTCCACCCAATTCTGGAATGCAGCATCTATGTCTACATGTGGAAAGGCCATCCCCTTGCCGACCGCGACCTGATCACCCTGGAAGACCTTCGCGAGTACCCCTGCCTCTCCTTCGAGCAAGGCACCTACAACTCCTTCTACTTCGCCGAAGAAGTCCTGAGCACCTACGAATACAAACGCCTTATCAAAGCCAACGACCGCGCCACCCTCCTGAACCTGATGGTAGGCCTCAACGGCTACACCCTCTGCTCCGGAATCATCTGCGAAGAACTAAACGGCTCCGACTACTGCGCCGTGAAGCTAGACTCCGACGAGGTCATGACCATCGGCTACCTTGCAAGAAAAGGCACCACGATCAGTAAGTTAGGACAGAAGTACCTGGAAGAAATTGCCAAATACAAAGACAAAGCATTACGATAATCCACACACTTACATAAACTTCCATTTGGAACTAAAGCTGAACCTAACCACCCACTACACCCCCCACTTTCAGTTTGGACGGAAACAGCGCAGCGCCTTCCCGCCCAAACGTCCGCTGCGCTCAACTGCCCAACACCCAGTACACAGCCAGTGGGGGAGGGATAAATCTAAGCGAGCCATTTAAGGAGCGCCCTTAGTGGCGGTGAGATCCATGACTTACGGAGACTTATGCGAGAGGGCTCTCCCGAGCGCATTAGACGCAGTTAGTCATTAGCTCACCAGAACGTTGCGACGGCGAGCGTGATTTATCCCTCCCCCGCTGGCGTCCACTTCAGCTATAGCTTTACCCTATAACTAGCCCTAACTTTTATGAATTAACACTTTTACTCCAATTGTGTTATAGTAACCATATCGACGATGAAACACCACTTAAAGGAAAGAGGAAAGACATGTCTTCAATATTAATCCAAGATGTGAGCAAAACCTTCGAAACCAAAGACGGTTCCGTACAAGCCCTGAACCACGTAAGTCTCTCCATTGAAACCGGAGATATCTACGGAATCATCGGAATGTCCGGTGCAGGAAAAAGTACCCTGGTACGATGTATGAACTTTCTTGAAGTACCATCCGAAGGAAAAGTTTTGATAGACGGAAAATCCCTCAGCGAATTTTCCCCCAAAGAACTCCGCAAAGAGCGAGAGAAAATAGGAATGATTTTCCAGCATTTCAACCTGCTCATGCAGAAAAACGTACTGGAAAACGTCTGCTTCCCACTGTACATTCAGGGGAAGAAAAAAGCCGAAGCAAGAGCAAAAGCCCTGGAGCTTCTGGAAATCGTAGGACTGGCAGACAGAGCGAAAGCCTATCCCGCACAGCTCTCCGGTGGACAGAAACAAAGAGTGGCAATCGCCAGAGCCCTGGCCTCCGATCCGCAGATCTTACTTTGCGACGAAGCCACAAGCGCCCTGGATCCCCAGACCACATCCTCCATACTTGAACTTTTGCAGGACATCAACCAGAAATTTGGAATCACCATCGTGATCATTACCCACCAGATGTCAGTTGTCCGTGAGATTTGTACTCATGTGGCAATTATGAAAGACGGTGAAGTAAAAGAACAAGGCCTTGTAGAAGAAATCTTCAGCCACCCGAAATCACAGGTTGCCAAAGAACTGATCAGCAAGGACTCTGGAAACGACGTAGAAAGCAAAAAGCTTACCCAGTCCGAAATCCAGGACGGCGAAATCGTTCGAATCGTATTCTCTGAGAACTCCGCATTCGAACCAGTAATCGCAAACCTTATATTAACCTTCCACGAACCTGTAAACATTCTGAAGGCAAACACCAAAAACGTAGGCGGTGTAGCCAAAGGAGAAATGATCCTCCAGTTCATGAGTGACAGCACCAATGTACCGGAGATGAAGAAATTCCTTACAGAACGTGGACTTGAGATAGGGGAGGCGAACTGATTATGTGGACGAAACAAGTAACCGATATGATAATCGCAGGTGTAGGGGAAACATTATACATGACCCTGTTTTCCACCTTCTTCGGATATGTATTTGGAATGCCCCTTGGAATCCTGCTGAAAGTATCCGACAAAGAAGGCTTGCGGCCAAATGCAGTACTATATAAGATTCTGGATGTGATCGCAAATATTTTCCGAAGCATCCCATTCCTGATCCTGTTGATCCTGCTCATTCCATTCACCAGATTTCTGGTAGGAAAAAGCTATGGAACCACAGCCACCATCGTACCCCTTACCATTGCGGCAATCCCTTTTATCGGACGAATGGTAGAGTCTTCCTTAAATGAGGTAGACCCGGGAGTTATCGAGGCTGCAAGATCCATGGGAGCAAGCAACCTTCAGATCGTATTTAGGGTAATGCTGGTAGAAGCAAGAACATCCCTGATCTCAGGAGCTACCATTGTAACAGGAACTATCCTTGGTTACTCCGCAATGGCAGGAACTGTAGGAGGAGGCGGACTTGGAGACATTGCAGTCCGTTACGGATACAACCGCTGGCAGACAGACATTATGCTGGTGACAGTTATCCTTCTGGTAGTACTGGTACAGATTTTCCAGACTATTGGTATGTTGATCGCCAACAAGCTGGATAAAAGAAAATAAATCAAAAAATGATTGTAATGTAGAAACTAAATATATTTTTAAAAAAAGAGGAGGAACTTTATTATGAAAAAATTAATCGCAGCAGCACTCACAGGAGCATTAGTACTTGGAACCGTTGGAACATCCGTTGTTTTCGCAGCAGATGATGACAAAACCATTACAGTAGCAGCATCCGAGACACCACATTCCGAGATCCTTGAAGCAGCAAAACCGATCCTTGAGGAAGAGGGATACGACCTTGAGGTAACGGTATTTGATGATTATGTACAGCCAAACGAAGTTGTAGAGAGCGGCGATTTCGATGCAAACTACTTCCAGCACATTCCATATCTGAACAGCTTCAACGAGGAAAAAGGAACTCACCTTGTAAATGCAGGCGGAATCCACTACGAACCATTTGGAATTTATCCTGGAACAAAATCCAGCCTTGATGATATCGCAGATGGCGACACAATCGCAGTACCGAACGATACCACAAACGAGGCAAGAGCACTTCTTCTTCTCCAGGACAACGGAATTATCAAACTGAAAGACGGTGCTGGCCTTGAGGCAACTGTAAACGATATTGAGGAGAACCCATACAACGTAGAAATCGTTGAGCTTGCAGCTGAGCAGGTAGCACGTGTTGCAGAAGAGACTTCTTACATTGTCCTTAACGGAAACTATGCACTTCAGGCTGGTTATTCTGTATCCAAAGATGCACTTGCATATGAGACCTCTGATTCCGAAGCTGCCAAAACATATGTAAACGTAATCGCAGTAAAAGAAGGAAACGAGAACAGCGACAAGATCAAAGCTCTTGTAGATGTATTAAAATCTGACGAGATCAAAGACTTCATCAACGAGAAATATGACGGAGCCGTTATCCCATTCGAGGATAGCGATGACGCAGAGGCTGAGGACACAGAAGCAGCAGATGCTGACGAGAGCGCAGATGCAGAAGCTGACACAGCAGACGAGGCAGCTGAGGAGACAGACGCTGAATAATCTGTAAAAATTAAACAGGATTTTATTAAGAGAGTGATTATAAATCGGATTGAAATGCATTGGAAAAGATACATTTCAGTCCGATTTTTGCCTGAAAAAAAAGATGTGTCCAATATATAGAACAGCACATAATTATGGAAAAGGGTGACCTGCAGCCCTCTGCAAAAACAGTTGAAAAACCTTATAAAATCTGCTATTATAAAAACGAATTTTTTAGGTATCGAGGTGAGGCCAAGTGAAAAAAAACGAATGTGCGAACCGGTTTGTCTGCCTGTTTTTCAGTGTGGCAGTTGCGGTTTTGTGTGTGCTTTTTGCAGGCATGGAAGCGAAGAGCATTATGCATGTTTACGATCTGAAACCGGCCTCAGCTTCTTTGATTTCACCAGAGCTTTCCAGAAGCACCCAGACAAGTGCAGAAGAATTGACAGGACTTCGGCAGGTGTCTGTAAGGCTGGAGGCGGACCAGCGCCTTCGCCACAGGTCAGGCGTGGAAACCCAGGTGCTCATCATGCTGGCAGTTCTGCTGGCGAATACCGTATTTTATAAAGCAACATCTGCTGACCAGAAATGATGCTGACGGCAGACGGTTTATCATCTGTTACATCCATCATCAGGACGGACAGAAGCACTGAAGATCATATACCATTGTTTCATATTGCTGATTGCTGCAATTGTTTTCATTATGAGTAAAGCATTGCAGTGGAGAGCAATTATTTTCCATGTAAACAAACGTATATGATTGGAGGTATGACACTATATGTTACTTAATATTTTTATAGGAGTAATGATTGTTGCAGCCATTGCTGTCGGTATCTGGATGGCATGGTTTGACAGTCATGGAGGAAAGAAATGATAGCACAGATTTTTGCAGTAGTAATTTTCCTGGCGATGTTCATTCTGATCATCACAGAAGTATGGGAAAGACATATTGTTACGCTGGGATGTGCGCTCCTTACATTGATTCTTGTATTTGGAATCTGTATGCACAGCCCCTCAGCAATTATTGAAACACTGAACATACATAGTATTTTTTCACCGGGATTCTGGCACACAGCAGGTGAAGCAAGCGAAGCTTCTGCTGGAATCAACTGGGAAACTATCGTGTTCATCGCTGGTATGATGATCATGGTAGAAGGTATGGCGAACTCCGGATTTTTCCGCTGGTTATGCATGAAGATCGCGAAATTGGTTAAATACCAGATCATCCCGATCTTTATCACATTTATGCTCCTGTCCTTTGTACTTGCTATGTTTATCGATAGTATCACCGTAATCCTGTTCCTTGCAGCGGTTACCGTAGAACTGTCACAGCTGCTGAAATTTAATCCGGTACCAATGATCCTTGCAGAGATTTTCTGCGCCAACCTTGGTGGATCTGCAACCATGTGCGGAGATCCGCCGAACATTATCATTGGAACATCACTTGGATTTTCCTTTGCGGATTTCGTGACAAACACAGGTCTGATCGCGGTGATCGCACTGGTACTGGTTGTAATCTATTTCTACTTTATTTTCCGCAAAGAGCTTACTGAAAATGCGAGAAAAATTGATCCGTCTACTTTGCCGGATCCGGAAGAAGCAATTGTAAGCAAGAAGGGCTTCACCATCAGCTGTGTGATCTTCCTCTGCGCTGTTGTCCTTCTGGTAACACATTCCCAGACAGGACTTACCGTATCCTGTATCGGTGTATTTATCGCAGCAGTGACCCTGATCACTTCCGGAAAAGATGCTTTGGATCTTCTGAAAAAGGTTGATTACAAGACACTGCTGTTCTTCGTAGGACTTTTCGTAGTTGTTGGTGGTCTGGAGCAGACTGGAATCCTTACCATCCTGGCCGGATTTATTGGCAAGGTCAGCGGTGGCAACCTGAAGGTAATGATCGCCATTATTATCTGGGTATCTGCTGTCGCAAGTGCATTTATTGATAATATTCCGTTTGCAGCTACCATGATCCCGGTTATTGACAGTCTGGCAGCCGCACAGGGAATTGATATTTCCATTCTGGCATGGGCTCTTGCAATGGGTACTGACATCGGTGGAAGCGCAACCCCGATCGGAGCTTCTGCAAACGTAGTCGGTATCGCAACAGCAGCCAAGAGCGGTCACATGATCAAATGGGGAAAATACTGCAAGGCAATGGCACCTGCCACGATCCTGGTTGTCCTCGTTTCCATGCTGATGGTTTATGCAAGATATTTATAATGCCATAAGAGGGAAATGCAGAACTGTCAATTATCGGAGAGAAGGTAGTGCCAGGGATCTGGCATGCTATGAATAAATGACAGTTGGTCTTGCCCGCTTTTAACGGCATTTTATCCGGAAAAATCCGTGAAACAAGGGCGGATTTCTCTGGTTAGAAGGGAGGATACCATGAAAACACAAAAACAGGTGATCATTTCCATTGGACGAGAGTTCGGAAGCGCAGGTCATGAAATTGCAGAGCGAATCGCCAAGCGCTATGGACTTTCCTTATACGATCACAATCTTTTACGCGAGGTGGCAGACAGCCATAACGTAAATCCAGAAGAACTGGAAATCTTTGACGAGATGAAGCACAACAAATTTCTTTATCGTACGGTGAAAGGAATGAGCAGTTCTCCGGCAGACAATGTAGCTATGATGCAGTTCAATTTTCTTCGGGAAAAGGCTGAAAAAGGAGAATCCTTTGTAGTCGTAGGACGTTGCTCTGAGACAATCCTGAAGGATTATGAGGGCCTGATTTCCATCTTCATTATTGGAGATATGGATCAGAAAATTGCCCGTGTAGCCCGTCTTTATGGAAAAAGCGATAAAGAAGCTGAGCGCTTTATCAAAGAGAAAGACAGAAAGAGAAAGAAATATCATGACAGCCACTGCAAGACCAAATGGTCTGAGCCGCACGTCTATGATCTGAGTCTGAACAGCAGCACTCTTGGCGTGGAGGGAAGCGTTGAATTTCTTTCATCCTATATTGACAAAAGGATATCAAAAATGAAATAATAAGCTTAATGACAAAAGGTTCTGCCAGGACGCATACAGGTGTCAGGGCGGAACCTTTGTGGTTTTTGTGACCGTAGTCAGTAAGAGTAGTCAGAAATAGTTCTGATGTTGGGAAGGTGCTACCTAAAGCCACGAACTCTCATTTATCCAGGAGGAAAATTTATGTTCACTGATGACGAAAAAGACTACATTATGCGTATGATCAAAGAGATTGCCCGTGTCCTTGCCAGTGTCATGCTTGGGAAAAAATATGTCCAGGTGGAATTGCCGGTAGAATCCAAATACCAGATTTCCGGAGACAAGCTTTACCATATGAAAACCATGGTGGACAGAGGCGAGATCAACGAGGCAGAGAACGAACTTCTTGACCGGATCGATTACGCTGACAAAGAAGCTCTGGCAGAAGCTATGTTTTTCTACGAATATGCTGCATCCAAAGGGGATGAATTTCTGGAAGCGCACAACTATTCCCTGGAGGAAATAAGGGATGGGATCCAGCAGCTGGCAGAAGATGCAGGATATGGAAATATTATAAATATGCTTGATATAAAATAGAATCTCTTGTGATATATGAAATACTGCGATTTTATTAAGTCTGCTCCCAAAAGTATTTTGCCAAGTGGGAGCGCCATAGGCGTGGAACAGCTGACTTTCCTATATGGAGATGTCGCCGACAGGCGGCATGTCCGTTTAGAGTGAAATTGTGATCACGCTTAAAATGATGAGGAGATTATAAGATGTTTCTTGAAAAAAACAGAGACCGGATAGAAAAAGACTTTGAAGATTTTTCCAGGGAACTGCCAGGAAAAGCGGAAGAAATAAAGAAGAGAATGGAAGCACTAAGTCCTGATATTGTGATCGGAATGAAATATCTGTACAGCAATATGCCCTACAGCGATGTGGGAAACTATACCTTTGACACTTATCTGGATTATGTGCAGCAGGGAATCTATCTCTGGGAAAATTCCCCTTATGTAAAGAATTATCCAGAGCTTTATTTCCTGAATTACGTGCTTTTTCATCGGACAAATGATGAAGAAATCAAACCATGCCGTACCTATTTCTGGGAAAAAATAAAGGATAAGGTCCAGGGGAAGACCATGGTGGAAGCTGCACTGGAAATCAATCACTGGTGTGCGGGAGAAGTGATGTACCAGGGAACGGACATGCGTACCGGCTCCGCACTGGAAATTTACAGAAGCGGTGTAGGCCGCTGTGGTGAGGAAGCCGTCTTTGTGGTAAATGTAATGCGAAGCGCCGGAATCCCTGCAAGACCGGTGTATGTGCCAAGATGGTCCCATTGTGATGACAACCACGCCTGGGTAGAGGTCTGGTGCGATGGCGACTGGCATTATCTGGGAGCTTGCGAGCCAGAAGCTGTTCTGGACAAGAGCTGGTTTACCAATGCAGCATCCAGGGCCATGATGATCGGCTCCAGATGGTATGACCGCGCTATGCCAGACGAAAAAGTGATCGGAAAAGACGGAATGAACCGGATCATTAATCTTCTTGGTAAATATGCCAAAACCAGGTGGATCACTATTACAGTGGAAGATCTGGATGGAACTCCGGCAGCTGGGGCAAAAGTACGGGCTGAGGTAATGAACTATGGGGAATTTTCCCCGATTGCAATAATGGAAGCAGACAAAAATGGCTGTATTTCCTTTGAAACCGGTTTTGGAAGCCTGCTGATCTGTGCTGTTTATGATGGTGCTTACGGGGAAAAGGTAATCGACACAAGAGAGGACGACCATTTTACCTGTACTCTTGGTGAGGAATATGAAGATGAGCTTTGGGTGGATTTTGACATGAATGCACCGGAGGATACCGGCAGAATAAGCTGGAATATTACCCAAGAACAGGAAGAAGAGAATAATCGCCGGATTGCCGCTGAGGCAGAACACTGCCGACGTAAGATTGAGAAATTCCAGCCGCTGTGGAAGCGCTGCCTTTTTGGACATACCATGAAGGAAGTGGAGCCTATGATGGCTGTTTTGTCTGAGAAAGACAGAAGGGATGCTTTTCCAGAAGTGCTGGAGGGCCATTATCAGGAGGCCTCGGTTTATCGCGAATTTAATCCAGATGAGATTTACATTCCATATGTATGGAATCCCCGCGTGGAAAATGAGGTTCTTACCAGGTGGAGAAAGAAGATCCTGGGCTATTTTGACAAGGGGCAGAGGGATGCCTTTGAAGCAGATCCCAAGAGCATCTGGATCTGGATCGAAGAGAACATTTCAGTCCGCAATGACAAAGAGCGCCTGACTGCATACACCACTCCTGGTGCAGCACTGGAGCTTGGAATTGCCGGAGAGAAATCCCACAAGGTGCTTTTCGTGGCAATCGCCAGAACTCTGGGAATCCCGGCACGTCTGAATCCTGCTGATGGAGCTATTGAATATTGGGATGGAATGAGGTTTGTAGCAGTATTGGAAGAGAGCCGGAAGGAATCCCATCTTACAGTCTTCGCCGGGGAAAAAGGGGACTGGAATTATTTCCAGAACTGGACCATTGCGGTGACAGACGGAAGAGGATACCTTACCCTGGATTTCAGCGACCGCAAGTGGGAAGCTGGAAAACTGGAATTGGATATTATGCCGGGAGATTACCGGATCCTGACTGGAAACCGTCTGCCAAATGGAAACATTCTGGGAAAAAGATACGATTTTCATATTGAAAAAGATGAGACGAAGCGGGTGGAACTGGAGCTTCGGGAGTATTGTCTGGAGGAAATGTTCAACCGTCATTCCATTCCGGATTCCAAGCTGACCGATCGGGCTGGAAATCAGGTGCTGGTGTCCCAATTGACGGGAAAAATAAGCGGAGATGCTGCCAAATGTGAGAATGGCATGGCTGAACGAGGCATCCTCTTCTGGCTGGAAGAAGACCGTGAGCCTACTGTGCACATTCTTAATGAAATGATGGATTTGAAAGAAAAATATGAAAAAATACAAAAACAGATTATATTTATCCTTCGCAGCGAAGAATCTTTAAAGAATGCTACTCTGGTGAAATGTCTGGAACTGCTCCCTGAAATTCAGGTGTACTTCCACGATTTCGGCAAGGACAAGGAAATGACCGCCCGCCGCATGTACGTAGATTCCGGGAAGCTGCCGCTTATGACCATTACCGAGGGCCAATGCCAGGGTATCTTTGCAGCAGCTGGATACTCCGTGGGTATGGCAGATATGTTGGTGAGGATTTTTGAGGCATGAACCGGGATCAGATCAAATACGTAGCCATGTTTACCATGCTATTAAACCATATTGCAAACGTTTTCCTGGAACCAGGTACCTTCCTTTTTGAGGTGATGGTGGACGTGGGGTATTTTACCGCTATCACCATGTGCTACTTCCTGGTAGAAGGCTACGGCTACACCCGCTCCAAAGAGAAATACGGCAAACGGCTTCTGCTGTTTGCCCTGATTTCCGAAATCCCCTTCTGTCTTGCATTTACAGAAGAAGGAACCATCAGTTTCGTAAGCATGAACATGCTATTCACTCTTTTCCTGTGCTTCCTGATTCTCTATGCAATGGAAAAAATCCCTTCAGGAACCCGGCAGACACTCTGCATCTTGGGCCTGGTATTTGCCTCCGCCTACAGCGACTGGGCCTTTCTTGCCCCTATCTTCACCTATTGGTTCGCAAGCTGTGGCCTCCGGGATGCACAGGGGAAAATGCTGCCAGCCGGCGGCCGGAATGCTGATCAGAAAAGCCATCTGGCTGGCGGCCGGAATCCTGAACGAAAAAAACTTTTATGGAAGGTTTTCAGAAAGGCAATGCTGTTCTTTGGTCTGTTAAACCTTGTAGAAAACATGGAGCAGACCACTCCTGCCAGGGCTGTTATCCAGTCCCTCGGCGCCACCGCCGGAATTCCGCTCTCAGCACTTTGCATCATCTATCTCTACAACGGAAAGCGCTCCGAAAAACATCGAACCTTTTCTAAGTGGTTCTTCTACATTTTTTATCCGGCACATTTGCTAATATTAGGTATATTGAGAATTGCTATTTAATGTGTTGGTCGTTATCCCGGACGC
>ERZ772954.1429-NODE-1429-length-18550-cov-6.606867_pt1 | contig 18550 bp, 15 predicted proteins | sample MGYA00580684_ERZ772954 | MGnify/ENA primary metagenome ERZ772954 (study PRJEB29015, sample SAMEA2737654) | human gut metagenome | biome: human gut; feature: human-associated habitat; material: faeces | place: China | collected 2012 ...
CCATGGCCAGTGCCCGGGCAATGGCCCCCCGCTGCTTCTGACCGCCGGAGATCTGCCGGGGCTTGGCGTTGATATAGGGGGCCATACCCACCTTTTCCAGATATTTCAGTGCCTGCTGCCGGGCCTCCTCCTTGCTGCGCTTGAGGACCTTCATCTGTCCCACCATGCAGTTTTTGAGGACCGACATATTGTTGAACAGGTTGAAGGACTGGAACACCATGCCCACATGGGAGCGGTACTCCGGGGCGTTGACGCCCCGGCCCGCCACGTCGGTACCGTGGTAAAGGATCTGTCCGCTGCTGGGGGTCTCCAGCAGGTTGACACACCGCAGCAGCGTGGACTTGCCGGAGCCGGAAGCACCGATGATGGAAATAACGTCGCCCTTCTTGACAGTAAAGTCAATATCCCGCAAAACCTCATGGGTGCCGAAGGACTTGCCGAGGTGGCGGATCTCTAAGATATTCTCGCTCATATCAGCGTCCTCCTCTCGTGCTGCCGTTGCGGTTTTTCAGGCCGATGCGGATGCGGTTTCTCTTTTCCTCGCCGGTGTATTCCCGGTTGACCTCGTCAAAGGGTGTTCCCCGGTCGGGATGGCTGTAAGTGCCAGCCGCCATCACCAGCTGATCTCCCTGAGCCAGCTCGTAGCTGTCAGAGCCGTCCATGAGCTTTTCCACCAGCCGCAGGATCAGGGATGCGATCAGTGTCAGGGTCAGGTAGCCGATCATTTCAATGGTGGCGGAGGGGAAGTACATATTGTTGACGCCCACGATGTAGCGGTGCTGGGCGAAGAACTCCGTAAAGCCGATGATGAACATAACGGAGGTATCCTTCACGTTGATGATGTAGTTGTTGCCGATCTGGGGCATGATGTTCCGCAGGGCCTGGGGCATGATGACGTTCACCATGGTCTGGAAATGGGTCATGCCAATGGCCTTGGCCCCCTCGGTCTGGCCGGGATCAATGGAAATGATGCCGCCCCGGACGGATTCCGCCATGTACGCACCGGTATTGATGGCCACGATCAGAAGCGCGGCAGCGAAAATATTGTCGAACCGGAGGGCGTTATTGGAGAAGTAGGGCAGGCCGTAGTAAATGAACACGGATTGCAGCACCATGGGGGTTCCCCGGAACACCTCTACATAAATGCGGATGATGATCCGCAGCAGCTTCAGCAGGAACCGCTTGGGCAGAGGGTCCTTCTTCGTATAAGGAATGGTATTCAGCACACCGCACAGCAGTCCGATGAAGCAGCCGATCAGTGTGGCGAGGAAGGCCAGCTTCAGTGTATTCCAGATACCGGCCCAGTACATCACCTTGTACTTGCTCCACAGCAGGACCATATCCTGTCCCAGCTTCACAAACTTATCCATGGTCAGTCTCCAATCATCTGTAATAATCAGCGAGGCCCCGCGCCGGGGCGTTTCTTGGGATCACCGGGGGTCCGGAGACCCCCGGCGGGTCACTCAGATCTCAGGCTGAATGGAAATAGCCTGATCCATCAGGGCGTTGAACTGCTCCTCATTCAGAGCGGAAAGGACAGTGTCGATGGCGTCGGCCAGCTGGGTGTTGCCCTTCTGGACAGAGATGCCGATGTTCACGTTCTCGGCCCGTTCTTCTTCAGTAGCAAACTGGAAGTCGCCGTCGGTGCCGGAGAAGTTCAGGATCACCAGATTGTCGTCCTTGGCGACGGCGGCCAGAGCGGTGGGCATATCAGTGCAGACATAGTCCACAGCACCGGTCTGGAGCTGCATGATCATCGCGGGGGCACTGTCGGCGGGAGCCAGCAGGTTGGTATTCTCGATCTGGGGCAGGCAGGAATCATACCAGATGGTACCGGACTGGGAGGTGCAGGTGCCGCCGGCCAGATCAGCGATAGAGGCTGCGTTGGCGTACTGGCTGTCCTTGGTGGTCAGGACCACGATGGTAGCGTAGTAGTAGGGGCCTGCCATATCCACTTCATTCATGCGGTCGGCGGTCATGGACTGACCGGCGATGTTGGCGTCCATGGTGCCGGACTGCACAGCGGGGCACAGGGAATCCCACGCGGAGGACACGATCTCAAGCTCCCAACCATAGGTCTCGCAGATGCGCTGGGCGATCATCACATCGTAGCCGTTAGCGTAAGCGCCGGGAACGTTGGAAATGGGCACCGCGCCGTTGGAATCGTCCATCTGCGTCCAGTTGTAGGGCGCGTAGGCGCACTCCATGCCAACGGTGAGCACACCGTCCTCCAGACCCGGAATGGCGCTGGTATCCGTGCCGGTCAGATCCTCCACAGGGGGGATCTCCACGGCGGGAGCGGCGGGGGTGGTCTCCGCAGGGGTGCTGTCATTGCTGGAGGAACTGCTGCTGTCGCCGCCGCAGGCGGTGAGGGCCAGAGCCATGGTCAGGGCCAGAATTGCGCTCATCCATCTTCTTCTCATACTGTCTCCTTCTTGTCCGGCGTTTTTCTTCCCCGCCGGCGAGGAATGATGAAAAAAATGAACCGCTTTGCCAAGCGGTTCATGGAATATACGGAAAATCTGTCCCTTGAAAATAGGACGTCTCCGAACAGCCAATGATAGCGCTTCACAAAAAATTCTTGTGACAGTCCGGCAGATCTTCTCTGCCGACCCAGCATCCGGACAACAGGCATTGTCCTGACACTTCGGCGGTGGCCCCTTTCCCACTCCACGGCTGCGCTGGCCTTGCGGAGGGTACTGATGGATACCGCGCCTCTATCAAGCGATTCAATTTTGACTGCATATTAGCACTGCTTTTCGCCATTGTCAACCATTTTTCCAAATTTTTAGTATCTTTAGCAGGTGTTGGCAAAAAACGGATACTTTACAGGCTGATTTATGGTATGCTTTCACAATAAACACTGTCATTAACGTTGCTTATGTTGGAAGTCCAGACCGCTCTTGTCTTTTCTGCTCAGGTCCCGTATAATGAACAGCGTAACAATATTCCTGTGCCGAATTGCGGCGAAAGGAGCCATCCATGAATGTCATCGTTATCGGCGGTGGGGCCTCCGGCCTCATGGCCGCCATCACCGCCGCCAAGGGCGGCCATAGCGTCACGCTGCTGGAGCGGCAAGCCCGTGTGGGCCGCAAGCTGCTATCCACCGGCAATGGCCGCTGCAACCTCACCAACCTGAACATGGGCCTTCCCTACTATCACGGACAGAACGCCGCTTTCATCCGCCCCGCCTTTGAAGCGCTGAGTCTGGATGCCACGCTGGATTTCTTTCACGGTCTGGGCCTGCTGACAACGGCGGAGGACAATGGCCGGGTCTATCCCTACTCCGATCAGGCAGGCAGCGTGGTGGACGTGCTGCGCTTCGCCGCCGACGCCGCCGGGGTCACGACCCGCGCCGGGTTCGAGGTGACGGGCCTGAAGAAAACAAAACGGGGGTTCACCGTCCTCTCCGTCGAGGAAACCCTCCCGGCGGACCGGGTCATCGTCTGCTGCGGCGGCATGGCCGGCGGTAAGCTGGGCGGGACCCGCAGCGGCTATGAGCTGCTGCAATCCCTGGGCCACAGCGTCACCAAGCTGTATCCCGCACTGGTGCAGATCAAGACGGACAACACCTTTGTCAAGGCTTTGAAGGGCGTCCGGGCCAATGCTGACCTCCGGCTCTGTCGGAATCGGGACGCCGTGTCTGCCAGCCGGGGTGAGGTTCAGTTTACCGACTTCGGTGTCAGCGGCCCCGCCGTGTTCGAGCTGTCCCGGGCCGCCGCCACGGAAAAAGGGCCTCTGACACTTCATATCGATTTGCTGCCCCAGCTTTCCACACCGGAAATCGAGGAGCTGCTCCGCAGGCGGCTTAGTTCCATGCCGGAGCTGACCACGGAAAACCTGTTGGCCGGGGTGCTCCACAACCGTCTGGGCCGCACGGTCCTGCGGTATGCAGGCTACGGGCTGACGGACCCGGTGGCATCCCTGTCTCCCGCCGATCTGCGGAAGATCGCGGGAGCCGCCAGGGACTTCGCTCTGCCGGTGGTCAGCGTACTGGGCTTTGACGGGGCGCAGGTCACAGCCGGCGGTATCCGTACCGCCGAGTTTGACCCCAAAACCATCCAAAGCCGCCTGGTGCCGGGGCTGTACGCCGCCGGTGAGGTGCTGGACATCGACGGTGACTGCGGCGGCTACAATCTGCAATGGGCCTGGTCCAGCGGCTATCTGGCCGGCCTGCTGAAAAGCGGAACATAGTAATAGCAAAAAATCAAGGGAACGGAATAACCGTTCCCTTGATTTTTATTTAGGACCAATCTAAACCAATCAGAACCAGTTCAGTGAGAAGAATTCGTTCACCTGTCCCGCCAGCACCAGCAGCATACCGATGGGCGTGATATACTTGATGCAGATCCGATAGAAGGTGTCGATCCTGCCGGTATAGCCGATATGGAGCTCGTCCAGAACCGTCTGAGGACGGATCTCCCAGCCCACCATAATGCTCATCATCAAAGCGCCGATGGGCATGGCCAGGCCCTCAGACAGCATATCCACAAAGTCCAGCATGGAATCGTTCCAGCCGGCGGTCGCAGGCCAGGGGAACACACCGGTGGTACCCAGACCGTCGATCCCTACCAGCACCGAAACTGCGAAAATGGCAAGGCAGACCAGAAACGCCACCTTGGGGCGGTTTCCCTTTCTGCCTTTCTGCTCCGCCCGGTCCAGAAAATAGGTGATGTCCACCTCGATCAGGGCGATGGCGGAGGAAATGGCGGCAATCAGCACCAGCAGATAGAAAATCACGCCGAACAGCGCGCCGACGGTGCCCATGGCCCGGAACACATCCTGTAAGGTGACAAACAGCAGATTCGGGCCGCCCAGCTTGATCTGGTCCAGCGGCGTTCCGCTGGCGATGCCGTTGGCTACGGCAGCGGGGATCACAGCGATACCGGCCATAGTAGCCACCAGCGTATCCGCAAACACGATGATCGCGGAGTTTTTCACCAGATCTTCTTTCTGGTTCAGATAGGAGCCGTAGGTGATCATGGCGCCCATCGCCAGAGACAGGGAGAAGAACATCTGCCCGCCGGCGCTGGCAAACACAGACAGCAGGCTGGGCGTCTCCGCCACAAACCCGGCTTCCACGGCGTATCCCGGCACGAACATGAACTTCAGGCCCTCCATAGCGCCGGGCAGGGTTAGGGAGCGGATGATGATGACCACCAGCATAACAAACAGCGTGGGCATGCCTACGTTATTGAACTTCTCAATGCCGCCGGAAATGCCGCTCCGGTTGATAAGATAGCACAGAGCCAGAAACAGGGCGGCAAACAGCACCGCTCCGGCAGGATTGGACAGCATGGCGGCAAACAGCTCCCCGCCGGTGGCCAGCGATTCGCTGCCGAAGGCAAAGTTGCTGAGGTTCAGGGCCATATATTCGATGCAGTAACCGCCCAGCACCGCGTAAAAGCCCATCACCGCAAAGGGAGAGAACAGCGCCAGCCAGCCGATCCACCGGAATTTCTTCGTCAGGGCGTGATAGGTGCCCATAGCGCCCTGCCCGGTCTTGCGGCCCATGGCAAGCTCCGAAGCCATGACGATAAAGCCCACGAAAATTGCCAGCAGCGCATAGACCGCCAGATACGCGAAGCCGCCGGACTTACCCATTTTGTAGGGGAAGCCCCAGATATTACCCAAACCAACCGCAGAGCCGATGGCCGCCATCAGGAAGCCCAGATTGCTGGCCCAACTGGCACGTTTTGTCTCCATAAACGATTCCTCTCTTCTTCAGTATGCAAAACATATTACTTATACCCTCTTTTTTTCCGTCCGTCAAGACGCTGATTGCACGAAAGCGCAGATCTCCGTCAAAAAAGTCTCCCATTTTTTCAGAAATCAGGTTTCTATTGCCTGCCCCGCCGAAAACGTATATAATAACAGGCAAGAAATCAAACACAGACAAGGAGTGCTTTATGAAGCAGGAATTTATCCGGGTAGGCCGCATCGTCAATGCCCACGGCATCCGGGGCGAGGTGCGGGTGCAGCCCCGCCGGGTCTCCCCCGCGCTGCTGACCCGCTGCAAAACCTTTTATATCGACGGTCAGCCCGTCACCCCCACGGCGAATCACGTCCACAAGGAGCTGGTGCTGCTGAAGCTCCCCGGCGTGGACGATATGAACGCCGCCCTGACCTATAAAAATAAAGACCTGTTCCTCCGCCGGGCCGACATCGTTCTCCCGGAGGGGGAGTATTTCGACGACGAACTGCTGGGGCTGGAGGTCTATGACTGCGATACCGGCGCCCTGTTAGGAACTCTGACGGCGGTGGACGAGTACCCCGCCAGTAAGGTCTACACCGTCAAGGGTGAGCGGGAGATCCTGATCCCCGCCGTGAAGGACGTATTTATTCGCTCTGTGGACTTGGACGCGGGACGGATGGAGGTCAAGGTCTGGGAGGGGCTGTAAATGGACATGCAGATCGACATTCTGACCCTGTTCCCGGAATCCGTGGACGCCATGCTGAACGTCAGCATCTTAGGCCGGGCGCAGGAGCGGGGCTATATCGCCATCCGCACCCACCAGATCCGTGCCTACACCACCAACAAGCAGATGCAGGTGGACGATTACCCCTACGGCGGAGGCCGTGGGGCCGTGATGCAGGCAGACCCTCTGTTCCGCTGCTGGGAGCACGTTGTCAACACCTATGGCCCCGGCCGGACCATCTTCATGTCCCCCTGCGGCCGTACCTTCACCCAGTCCGTCGCCAGAGAACTGAAGGCCCAATATGACCATTTGATTCTGGTCTGCGGCCACTACGAGGGCATTGACCAGCGGTTCATCGACGCGTGCGTGGACGAGGAACTGTCCATGGGCGATTTCGTCCTCACCGGCGGAGAGATCCCCGCCATGGCAGTAGCGGACGCCGTGTGCCGCATGGTGCCCGGTGTGCTGCCGGACGCCGAGTGCTTCGAGGAAGAATCCCACTGGGACGGCCTCCTGGAATACCCCCAGTACTCCCGCCCCGCCGTGTGGCATGACCGGGCCGTGCCGGAGATCCTGCTCTCCGGAGACCACGCCAAGGTTGCCGCGTGGCGGAAAAAGGAGAGCTACAAGCGCACCATGACCCGCCGCCCGGATCTGTTCGCGAATTTTGACGAAACAAAGCTCACCACCAAGGCGGAGCGGAAAATTCTGGCGCAGGCCAAGGAGGAATTTGCCGCAGAACAAGCTGAGACTTCCACGGAACCGGAGGAATAAACCCTCCCCATCAGAAAGGAGGCCCCCATGAAAAAGCGCGTCATTCTGATTCTCTTAGTGCTTGCGGTTCTGCTGACAGCCGTCATCTGTCTGCCCTTTGCCCGGAAGATCGATACCACCGTCACTGCCACGGAATACCGGTTCAATGATCCGGCATACGCCGTGGAGCACACGGTCGTGATCCACGGTCACGACACCCGAAACCTGCTGGGCTACGGCGTTTTTGAGGGCACCTTTGCCGTCAGCGGCTTTGAAAGCGGTCAGGAGGGGTGGACGTTCCGTGTCTCCTTTTCCGACAAGAAGTCCCTCGGCACCGCATTCAGCCAGCGTCCAAGTGGGGAAGCCTGCACCCGGGACCTCTTTCACCTGCAGGCTGACCGGGACTGGTCAGACTTTGCGGGGTTGATCATGGAGGTCTCCGACAAGGCGGGCCATACCTCCACCGGAACCTTCGACCCTGACACGGGACGGTTTCTGGTCAGCGGTCCCGCCGACCGGGAGGCTGCCGTCGTCAAAGCGGCGGCGCTGTTCCGAAAGGACCCCTACTGGTACGGCGTGTTTCAAAGACAACCCGACTGACATAACCGAGGCCGGACGCTTGTGCGTCCGGCCTCGGCTTCTGTATATTCAGTTGCTTCTGGAGCATTTCTCCGCGTCGATGGCCAGCACCAGCATCAGCGCCCGGAGGGCGTCGGCGGGGTTTACCACGTCGATCACATAGGTATCCGTCCAGTGGAACAGCTCCTTGGTCACGGTGGCCACCAGCGCCCCGCAAGGCTCCGTTACCTGATAGTCCCATTCCATGAAGCTGCCCTGGACCTGCCAGCCGTTGCAATCAATATCGAATTTCGGGGCGAAAAAGGTAAACGCCTTTTGGATACTGCCGATATACACATCATTTTCGTACAGCTCGAATTTGGGCAGCAGCGTCAGCACCCGCTCCTTCACGGTGCCGATGTGGTTTCCGGCGGCGTCAAGGATGTGGAGGCAATGGCCCCAGGAGAGCTTGCCCTCTACGGTGTAGACCGTCTCCCCCGCCTCGTTATAAATGTCATAGCTGTCGAACCACGAGAAAAACCGCTGCTTGAAAAGTAGCTTCATAGGCCCTCCCTGTCAAAAGACGATGCCGCCGTCACGGTCGCGGTGAAAATCTCTGGAAAAATAGGCGGTCATGGCTTTTACCAGATAGTCCGTATCCGCCGCCCCCGCCGTCTCGCAGACGCTGTGCATAGCCAGCTGAGGCAGGCCGATGTCCACGGTAGGAACGGAGAGATGGGCTGTGGAGATATTGCCCAGGGTGGAGCCGCCGGGGAGATCCGCCCGGTTGCTGTATCGCTGGACCGGCACCCCCGCCTCCTGACAGATAGCCTGAAACACCGCCCCGGATACGGCGTCCGTGGTGTAGCGCTGGTTGGCGTTGTACTTGATGACGATGCCGCCGCCCAGTACCGGGAACTCCCCCTTGTCGGCGTACTCCGGGTGGGCGGGGTGGATGGCGTGGGCGTTGTCCGCCGACACCATGAAGCTGTTGGCGACGGCCGCCTTCCACGCTTCGCTGTCAAGGCCGCAGCCGTGGGCGATCCGCTCCAGCACATCGGTCAGGAAGGTGGAATCCGCCCCCTGACGGGTGTTGCTGCCCACCTCTTCGTTGTTGAACACCGCCAGCACCGGCAGGCTCCCGTCGGGCTTTGCCGCTAAAAAGCCCTCCAGACAGCCGAACACGCATTGAAGGTCGTCCAGCCGGGGGGAAACGATAAATTCCCCGTTCAGGCCGGTCTGCACAGCTTTCGTTCTGGGATAGAGGAACAGCTCCGTGGAGAGCAGATGCTCCTCCCGCACTCCCGCCGCCTCAGCGATGAGCTTCCGGAAGGCTCCCGGCTCCTTTCCGCAGCCCAGCAGGGGCAACAGGTCCACCGCCGGGTTCAACTCCGCTCCCTTGTTCACGCTCCGGTCCATGTGGATCGCCACGCCGGGGATCACCAGCAGATCCCGGTCAATGTTCACCAGACGGCTCACAAGGCGGTCTCCCTGCCGGATCATCACCCGGCCCGCCACAGACAAGGGCCGGTCCAGCCAGCCACGCCACACACCGCCGCCGTAAGGCTCCACGCTGAGCCGCAGGGTATTGCCGGCGGAAGCCGCTTCTGCGGTCTCCCGCACCTTGAAGGTGGGAGAATCGCTGTGGGCCGCCGCCATCAAAAAGCCGTGAAACGGCCCCTCCGGCACCCGGAACGCCACCAGAGCGGAGTCACCCCGCTCCACAACATATAGTGTCCCCTTTTCCAGCTTCCACTGCTCAGATTCCCGCAGCTCCACCGCTCCCGCCGCCGTCAAGGCCGCTTTGGCGTTGGCCGCCGCATGGTAGCAGGTGGGGCTTTCGTCTAAAAAACGAAACAGCTTTTGCACCGTATCCACGTTGATTTCCTCCTGTCTGATCCTGATTTTTTATTATTATACGCTCTTTTGTCCCCGAGGTAAAGATAGGTGCCAAAGTTTTCTTGCGCTTTTTATGACATATTACAAATCTGTTTTCAGCCCTTGAAACGCAAGATATTGTATGTTATGATTCTTTTGCTACAAAAATATTGAGGGCGCCCTGTGCGCCCTTTCAAAATGTAATGGAGGAAGATCAGCATGACAGTCATCAAGCGGAACGGCTCGGAGGTAACCTTTGATATCACCAAGATCATTGCGGCCATCACCAAGGCCAATGAAAGCGTGGACGAGTCCATCCGGATGACCCCCATGCAGATCCAGCGGATCGCGGAAAGTGTAGAGTTCTCCTGCCTGAAGATGAACCGCTCCCCCTCCGTAGAGGAAATACAAGATTTAGTGGAGTACCAGATCATGGCCCACGGCGCCTTTGAGGTGGCCAAGAACTATGTGACCTACCGCTACACCCGCTCTCTGGTCCGCCGCTCCAACACTACTGACGAGAAGATCCTCTCCCTGATCGAGTGCTGCAACGAGGAGGCCAAGCAGGAAAACGCCAACAAGAACCCGGTGGTGAATTCCACCCAGCGGGACTACATGGCCGGCGAGGTGAGCCGCGACATCACGGAGCGCATCCTACTGCCTCAGGAGATCGTGGAAGCCCACCGGGAGGGCATCATCCACTTCCATGACGCTGATTATTACGCCCAGCACATGCACAACTGCGATCTGGTGAACCTGGAGGATATGCTGCAAAACGGCACCGTCATCACCGGTACCCTCATCGAGCGGCCCCACAGCTTCGCCACTGCCTGCAATATCGCCACCCAGATCGTGGCGCAGGTAGCCTCTAACCAGTACGGCGGCCAGTCTATCTCCCTGACCCATCTGGCCCCCTTTGTGGAGGTCAGCCGTCAGAAGATCCGTAAGATCGTGGAGGCGGAAATGGCCTCCATCGGCGCGGACCCCGGTGCGGAAAAGATCACGGAGCTGGTGGAGGCCCGTTTGCGGGAGGAGATCCGCCGCGGCGTTCAGACCATTCAGTATCAGGTGGTAACGCTGCTGACCACCAATGGACAGGCTCCCTTCATCACCGTGTTTATGTATCTGGGTGAAGCCGAAACTGAGCGGGAAAAGAAAGATCTGGCCATGATCATCGAGGAGATGCTGCTCCAGCGGTATCAGGGCGTGAAGAATGAGGACGGCGTGTGGGTCACCCCTGCCTTCCCCAAGCTGATCTACGTACTGGAGGAGGACAACATCACCGAGGATGCCCCCTACTGGTATCTCACAGAGCTGGCCGCCAAATGCACCGCCCGCCGCATGGTGCCGGACTACATCTCCGAGAAGAAGATGCGGGAGCTGAAGGGCGACGTCTATACCTGCATGGGCTGCCGCTCCTTCCTGACGCCGGACCGCTTCACCGACGCGGGTATCGGCAACATTGCCAACGCCAAGAATTACCAGCCCGGTAAGCACAAGTACTACGGCCGCTTCAATCAGGGCGTGGTCACCATCAACCTGCCGGATGTGGCCCTCTCCTCCGGCGGCAACCTGGACAAGTTCTGGAAGATTTTTGAGGATCGTCTGGAGCTGTGCCACCGGGCCCTTCAGTGCCGCCATGAGCGGCTCAAGGGCACCACCTCCGACGCCGCCCCCATTTTGTGGCAGTACGGTGCGCTGGCCCGGCTGAAAAAGGGCGAAACCATCGACAAGCTGCTCTACAACGGCTATTCCACCATTTCTCTGGGCTACGCGGGCCTGTATGAATGCGTGAAGTACATGACCGGCAAGAGCCACACCGACCCCAGTGCCACCCCCTTCGCCCTATCCATCATGCAGAAGATGAACGACAAGTGCGCCGAGTGGAAGAAAGCCGAAAACATCGACTATTCTCTGTACGGCACCCCCCTGGAATCCACCACTTACAAGTTCGCTAAGTGCCTCCAGCGCCGGTTCGGCATCATTGAGGGCATCACTGACAAGGGCTACATCACCAACAGCTACCATGTCCACGTCACGGAGGAGATCAACGCCTTTGACAAGCTGAAATTCGAGGCCCAGTTCCAGCACCTCTCCCCCGGCGGCGCCATCAGCTATGTGGAGGTTCCGGACATGCAGAACAACATCCCCGCCGTGCTGGAGGTGATGAAGTTCATCTACAACAACATCATTTACGCCGAGCTGAACACCAAGAGCGACTACTGCCAGGTCTGCGGCTGGGATGGTGAGATCCAGATCGTAGAGGACAACGGCAAGCTCATCTGGAAGTGCCCCAAGTGCGGCAACACGGATCAGGACAAGATGAATGTGGCCCGCCGCACCTGCGGCTATATCGGCACCCAGTTCTGGAATCAGGGCCGGACACAGGAGATCCGGGACCGGGTCCTGCACCTGTAAACATAATCACACCGAAGCAACAGGCCTCCTCTGCCAAGATGAGGCCTGTTTTTCTTTGGTAAGACGGCAGCAGCCGCCCCGATGGGAATTTCCATCAGGGCGGCTATCTCTTTATTCATGGACCCGCAATTCCAGTACGTCCGGCCGGGCATAGTGGCCCACGCCGTCAAACTCCATGCGGCTGGCAATGGCCTGCTGCATATCCAGATCGGCGTAGATGATGTCCTCCTTGTCCCACACCGGCTGCGTTACATAGTGGCCGTAGGGGTCCACCACGCAGCTTCCGCCCCGGCAGGGGATGTCGCCGAGCTTCTCGATCTCCTGCGGGCAGTGGAGATCCTTGGGGTACATCTCCTTGGTGAACACCATGTCGGCGTTGATGAAGAAGCAGTGGCCCTCGATGGCAATGTGCTTGATGGTGTCCTGCCATTCAGGGTTATCGTTGGTGTTGGGGGAAATGTAGAGGGTAATGCCCTTCTGGTACAGGGCCACCCGAGCCAGAGGCATATAGCTCTCCCAGCAGATCAGATTGCCCATAGGTCCCCAGGGGGTATCGGTGATGGGGAAATAGTCCTTGTTGGCGTCACCGTACACCAGACGCTCCGCTCCGGTGGGCTTCAGCTTGCGGTGCACGTTCAGCAGCTCCCCATCCGGGGAAAATACGAGGTTGGAGTTATACAGCGTGGCGCTGTCCTCTCCCCGCTCGGACACGCCGATGCTGACATAGGCGTGGACCTCCATCGCCGCCTGTCCCAGCAGCTCCGTCTCAGGGCCGGGGACGCAGAGAGAGTTGTCATAGTACCGTTTCCAGTCCAGACGGCCCACCTTGTCCCGGCTGCCTACGGTGTAGCCGAAGGTCATGCCGTAGGGATAGCAGGGGATGATGAGCTCCGGGAACACGATCAGCTCCGCGCCGTTTTTCCCGGCTTCCCGGATCAGTTCCACCATTTTTTCCGTACCGGCTTTCTTATCAAACATCACAGGGGCACACTGTACAACTGCCACCCGGCAGGTATCCTTCAGATCTTTCATGGTTATTCCTCCTGACTGGACCGGCGCTTCTGCGCCGCGTTACAGCTTCATGATAGCAAATCCTTTCGCCAATGACAATACGGAAAAATCGATCATTCCTTCCAGATAAAAATGGGGACCGGGGGATCGTTCCGCCGGTTGGCCCAATCGCAGCGGAGGACGGAAAATTTCCGGTCATCCAGCGTTTCCAGCCATGTCATCACGGCATCCCGCTCCCCGTAGCCGTTGGCGCCGCCGTAATACAGGGCAATGGCGATGACGCCGCCGGGCTTCAGCAGCCGCAGAGCCGCCTCCAACGCCGCTACGGAGGTATCCGACCGGGTAAAGATAGACGGGTCCCCGCCGGGGAGCCGTCCGAAATTGAACACCACACAGTCCACCGTTTCCGCCACCGCGTAGCGCTCCATATTGGCGTGGCTGTCCCGGATCACCTCCGCCGTCAGGCCCTCCGCCGCCAGCAGGGCCTTGGTCTGCGCCACCGCCGCCTCCTGAATGTCAAAGGCCAGCACCCGGCCCGCATCCCCCGTCAGGCGGCACAGCAGGGCCGTATCCCGGCCCTTTCCCGCCGTGGCGTCAATGCAGAAGTCTCCCGGCTTCACGGTCCGGCGCAGAAATTCGTGGACCATAGACAGTGTGTTCAGCTGCATAGATCAGTTCCTCCGTATAGAAAAGGGACCCTCATCGAGGGTCCCTTTGATGGATCGAATATAGCTTAGCCCTTGACGATGGAAGCGGTGTCCATAGCGATCATGAGCTCCTCATTGGTGGGGATCAGCAGGACCTTCACCTTGGAGTCAACGGCGGAGATGACGGCTTCCTTGCCGCGGACGTTGTTGGCCTCGGCGTCCATCTTCACGCCCATGAACTCCAGACCGGAGGCGATATCCAGACGCTGAGAAGCGCTGTTCTCGCCCACGCCGGCGGTGAAGATGATGGCGTCCACGCCGCCCATAGCGGCAGCATAAGCGCCGATGAGCTTCTTTACGCCATAGTTGAACATATCCACGGCCAGACCGGCGCGCTCGTTGCCCTCCTTGTGGGCATTCTCCAGATCACGGAAGTCGGAGGACACACCGGACACACCCTGAACGCCGGACTTCTTGTTGAGGATATCCAGCATGGTGTCGATGTTCATGTCATACTTATTCATCAGGTACTGCAGGATACCGGCGTCCAGATCGCCGGCGCGGGTGCCCATGGGCAGACCGGCCAGGGGGGTGAAGCCCATGGAGGTATCCACGCTCTTGCCGCCGTCCACAGCGGTGACGGAAGAACCGTTGCCCAAGTGGCAGGAGATCAGCTTCAGCTCCTCAGGCTTCTTGCCCAGCATAGCAGCAGCGCGCTGAGAGACATACTTATGAGAGGTGCCGTGGAAGCCGTAGCGACGGACCTTGTCATTCTCATAGTACTCATAAGGCAGAGCATACATATAGGCCTTGGCGGGCATGGTCTGATGGAAAGCGGTATCGAACACGGCCACCTGAGGCACGTCCTTGCCCATAACGGCGGTGCAGGCGTTGATGCCGGTGATGTTGGCAGGGTTGTGGAGAGGAGCCAGGGGGATGCAGTCCTCCAGAGCCTTCATGACCTCATCGGTGATGAGAACAGACTTGTTGAAGGCCTCGCCGCCGTGCACCACGCGGTGACCCACAGCGTCGATCTCCTTCATGGAGCCGATCACGCCGTTGTCCTTGTCCACCAGAGCGTTCAGCACAGCCTGAATGGCCTCGGAATGGGTGGGCATGGCCACGTCCACAGCGTCCAGGATCTGCTTGCCCTCGATCTGGGGCTTATAGGTGAACTTGCCGTCGATGCCGATGCGCTCGCACAGGCCCTTGGCCAGCAGCACGCCGGTCTCGGGGTTCAGCAGCTGATACTTCAAAGAGGAACTGCCCGCGTTGATAACCAGAATATTCATCGTTGGATCTCCTTCTTCTTTTGGGAAAGCCTTGCCAGCTTTCCATATTTAAGCTACAATGTAAATATAATGTTTGCATTTGCGCAAACTCTCTTTTTCATTATAACAAATCCTCCGCAAGATACAACCTACATTTTTACCGAATTGACATTATTTTGTAACCGCTTTGAGGTGACAAATGTGAAAACCGCTGGTATCATAACAGAATATAATCCCCTGCATTATGGTCACCTCGCCCTGATACAGGCCGTCCGGCAGCAATTTGGCGGAGACACCGCCGTTATTTGCGCCATGAGCGGCGATTTTGTCCAGCGGGGTGACTTTGCGTTGGTACGCCGTCACGCCCGGGCGGAGGCCGCCGTCCGGAGCGGGGCGGATCTGGTATTGGAGCTGCCCCTCCCCTGGGCCGTCAGTTCTGCCGAGGGATTCGCCCAAGGCGGCGTCGAGGTTCTCACCGCCACGGGACTGCTGGACGTGCTGGCCTTCGGCAGCGAGTGCGGAGACACCGCCGCCCTTCTGCGGACCGCGAAGGCTCTGGAGGGCAATGCTTTTCAAGCGGCCTTGAGAGCGGAGCTGACCAAGGGGGACAGCTTTGCCGCCGCCCGCCAGCGGGCCGTGGCTGCCTTGCTTTCCCCGTCAGACGCCGCCCTGCTGTCCGACCCCAACAACACCCTTGGGATCGAATACTGCCGGGCACTGCTGCGTGTGGGCGCGGCTCCTGCGCTGTTTACGATCCCCCGGACCGGTGCGGCCCATGACGTCACCCCGGAGAACGCCGGGGGCTATTCCGCCTCCGCCATTCGGCACCTGCTGGCAGAAGGACGCCGAGCCGATGCCCTGTCCCGGATGGTCCCGGCCATGAGGGCCGTTTACGAGGCGGAGGAATCTGCGGGCCGCGCGCCGGTATTCGCCGCCGCCTGTGAGCGGGCAATTCTGGCCCGGCTCCGGTCCATGACTCCGGCAGAATTCGATGCGTTGGACACCGGACACGAAGGCGTCGGCCAGCGGCTGTACAACGCCAGCCGGAACGCCGCCACCCTCGACGCCGTTTTAGACAACGCCAAAACCAAGCGCTACGCTTACGCCCGGCTGCGGCGGATGGTCCTCTGGGCCTATCTGGGCCTGACCCCCGCCAAGCTGCCCGCCTCCGTCCCTTACCTGCGGATTCTGGCCGCTAACGAGACCGGCCGGGCACTGCTGGGCCGGATGCGGAAAACCGCCCGCCTTCCGGTCATTACGAAGCCCGCCGCCATCCGGTCCCTCTTCCCTGACGCTCAGCGTCTCTTTGAGACCGAGAGCCGGGCCGCCGACCTGTACGCTCTGGCGTATCCGGAGCTGACAGAAGCCTGCGGCTCCCTCTGGCGGCAGAATCCCGTCATGCCCTGACTCATTTCCTGAAAGGAGTTCCTCACATGAAAAAGTATCTGTCTCTGATCCTGGCCCTATGCCTGCCGGCGCTGCTGGGCGGCTGCGGCGCTGTCCCGCTCCCCATGCCGGAATCTCCGACACCACCTCCCGCTGCGGATACAGAGGAAATTACTTATGAAGTGTCCACCGACCCCTATGAACAAACGGTGACAGCGGAGGACGGCACCACTTTGATGGTCATTGATTTCCAAATTCCTCATTTACAGGCCTACGCCAACGGTGCGCTGATCGAAGAACCTTCCACCCCTGCGCAGGAGCAGGCCATGGACCGGGTCCATACCTTTAACGAAAATTTCGACCAGTGGCGGGAATCGAATTCCTCAGAGGAAAACGTTTCCTTTGTGAAGGATCTGTATCGGGATATGCCTGAGATGTTTTCCGAGGACCATATGGCTCCTCTTTCAGAGGAACTGACTTACACCTGCTACCGCACCGGCACCCTCATCAGCATTGCCGCCGATTATTACAGCTATCTGGGCGGTGCGCACCCCAACACCGTGTATTTCGCATGGAACTATGATCTGGACAGCGGCATGTTCCTCACCATCTCGGAGCTGGCTGCCGATCCCCAGACCTTCACGCTGGCAGTGGCGGATATGATCGAGGTGCAGGCGGAGGAACAGATCGCATCGACACCGGAGCTGGAGGGGCGGTCCCTCTCCGATGTCTATTGGGATAATTACCGGGAGACTTTGGAGAAATGGAGCAGCGACTACGCCGCCTCCTTTGATGCGGACGGTCTGACGGTGATCTTCTCCGCCTACGAGCTGGCCTCTTACGCCAACGGCCCGCAGGAGTTCCATTTCCCCTACGCCGCACTGGACAGCTATTGGAGCGACAGCGGTCGGGCGGTGCTGGGCCTGGACTGATATTTTTGCAGCCGTAAAACAGTCCTTACAACTCAATTTGCAAAAAGGGCAGTCCCAATCGGGACTGCCCTGGAACTGTCGATAAAGTGGTAAATTCTCCGCGACGGTAAGGAAGGGTGTGCGCGGGAAACCCAAGAAGGGTGTCCTGCGCCATTGAAATTCTTAGTTTCAGAACTTTTATAAAAGTTCTAAAACTAGTTCAGCGGGGAGAAAAGGCTTTTTCAACACGCTGAGGGCAGTCCCGATTGGGACTGCCCTTTCATTTTGACTTTTGACAGAAACGCAAATCTTAGTACAGCTTCGCACCGGCGGGAATCCGGTCATCCACCATCAGGAGATTCAGGCCCTCGTGACCGTCCTCCTCATGAACAGCGGAGATCAGCATACCCTCGGAATCAATGCCCATCATCTTTCTGGGAGGCAGGTTCACGATGGCGATGGCCGTCTTGCCGACCAGCTCTTCCGGCTCATAATATTCATGGATGCCGCTCAAAATCACGCGATCCGTGCGCTCACCGTCATTCAAAGTGAACTTCAGCAGCTTCTTGGACTTCTTCACTGCTTCGCAGGCCAGGATCTTCACGGCACGGAAATCGCTCTTGGAGAAGGTTTCAAAATCCACCATGTCCTTGAAGATGGGTTCAATCTTCACGTTGGAGAAGTCGATCTTTTCCTGCACAGGAGCCGCGGCAGGCGCGGAAATGGCCTTTTCAGCCTTCTTGTCAGTATCCAGCGGCTTCATGGTCGGGAGCAAAATTCGGCTCCCTTCATCCTGTTCCATGCCGCTCTGTAAGGGTTCAAAACCCGCACAATACTCGATTCGTGAAATTTTTTTCATTCGTCTCGTGTCCTCTTGTGCCGTCCTTTTCGCTTCAAAAGTTGTAGAAAAGTTGTAGAAAGTTGTAGTGCGCCTGTTATGGCATATCGCTGGCATAGAAATGGCAAAAATTTGCTGCGTTACTCAGGATGCTATATCTAACATGATCTCTACACAAAGAACGGCTTGATCGTTTAACCGCAGACGCATACATTATTATATAATAACCTTCAATTCCATCTAAGTCAACGATTTTATCGAAACATTTTATTACTTTTATTGCCCCACCTTTAATACATAATACATAATAAAGAGGAGACTGTCATGCCAGAATACCAACTTCAAATTAAACAAGTGGTAGATTACCCACGATGCCGAATTTATCGTGAGTTCATCCACAAGCTTATCAACGACCGGAGCATCCGCATAAACGGAGGCTCCGGCCTTTTTCATTTTACTG